>Ga0272440_1000890_pt1 | contig 25141 bp, 24 predicted proteins | sample SSMMMBAug17_FD_192440 | JGI IMG/M metagenome (GOLD analysis project Ga0272440, IMG submission 192440) | Marine sediment archaeal communities from Little Sippewissett salt marsh, Falmouth, MA, United States - SSM-MMB-Aug17 | ecosystem: Environmental > Aquatic > Marine > Wetlands > Sediment ...
ATGAACAGTTTGGTACGCATATGCTTGATGTTTATTTCTTGAGCTAAGCATTGTTAAATGGGGAATTTATTTTTTGAGAATTCCTTATAAAACAATAAAGATAAAAACACAATTTCTGATCATCTTGCAAAAATGGATATGCACGCGAGAAATCTGATTTGAAAACACTGAGGCACAAATCAACAAGATTGAGGAGGAACCAATGAATAAAGGCGCATTAAATGGATTAACAGTCATTGATATATCCCGACTCTTGCCAGGGCCATATTGTTCGATGATTCTTGGAGACCATGGTGCACGCGTTATCGCAATTGAAGATAAACGCTATGAAACAGAAGGTTTTTTTGTTCCCACTGTGAATAGAAACAAATCCCATATGACATTGAACTTGAAATCCGATCAAGGTAAAAAAATTTTTTATCAACTGGTTGAAAATGCTGATGTGGTCATTGAAGGATTTCGACCAGGCGTTGCGGATCGCCTGGGGGTTCAGTATGAAAAAGTGAAACAGGTCAATCCAAAAATTGTCTATTGTTCCATCACAGGATTTGGGCAAACCGGTCAGTATAAAAATCAGGCGGGTCATGATATTAACTATCTGAGTCTTTCCGGCGTTCTTGATAGTATTGGAGAACCGGATAAGCCGCCTGTTATTCCTGGTATCCAAATTGCGGACATTGCAGGTGGCGGCATGAATGCTGCTATTGGCATTCTTCTGGCTTTATTTGCGCGTGAACGAACCGGAACCGGTCAATATATTGATATTTCCATGACAGATACAATGGTCAGTTTTTTACCCATTACCCAATATTTATACAATATATTTGGTCAGTTACCGGTTCGGGGGGATTCGCTATTATCTCATCATTATGCCTTTTACAACACTTATGAAACATCAGACCATCGCTATATTGCAGTTGGCGCATTGGAAAATCGTTTCTGGGCAATTTTGTGTAATCAATTGGGCAAGCCAGAGTTTATTCCACTTCAATATGATGAAAATCGTCGTGTGGAAATAATCGAAACTTTTCGGGACATATTTCGCTCTAAAACCCTGGCTGAATGGGATGCAGAATTATCTCAACTGGATGCATGCTGTTCACCCATCAATCAATTTTCTGAGGTGCTTAATCATTCTTTTTTTCAAGAAAGAGAAATGGTTGTGCCCATTGATGACGCCGATGGCAAGGAACAGAAAATTATTGGGATTACAGCTAAACTCTCTGAAACCCCTGGAAGTATTCGTAAACCGCCTGTGAAATTTGGTGAAAGCACAAATGAGATATTGGGCGAACTCGGATATTCACAAGATGAAATCAACAGCTTTCGCACGGCATCAGTGATTTAATTTCGGGCAACTGACCAACGAGTAAACAGTACAACTACTCACATCGTTCCACTGATCATCATACTTGATATTACGAAGTAATGAATCAGTTTTTTGTTTCACCATGTCTTTGATCTTACTGTCATTGTTTGTTTGTATTTCTTCATAAATACCTTCAACATACACTTTTATTTGTTCTGAAATATTTCGCATGGCCAAAATCCGGGCGGCCTGTATTTGCCGTGAAACAGGATCTTGTTTTGGGGCAGCACCAACACCAAAAATATGCGTATTCGAATTTACCGGATTATCAACCCATGAAGGTCTTGGTTTTGTTTCTTTCAAAAGACAGGGTGTTTTAAACTCTTTTTGTTTTGACGTTGTTGATTGTGTTTCTTCCTGTGTGCCTGGCATCGTTGAAAATACAGGTTTCTGAGAAACGCAGCCTGTGATCATGAATGAAATGGACACACATAGAATAAGATATTTTTTCATGTTTTTCTCCTTATTGTTAAAAATACGAACATTGTGGAACTAAAATCCATTTTTTAATAATAACTTTGTTAATGACCCCTGAATATCTGTTTTCAAATAAAACTGAGACATAAATTTTTGAAAGTGAACATCCGATGTCATCAGGTGGGGATGTTTAATCGGCTGAACACTATTGATCTCTTTAAAAGAATAGCATCGCTCAGAAGGACTCGTTACGTTATGATACCGACAAATCATGGGCCGATATTGATATATGATGCACTGCCGGCTATCATCTAAAAATGGGCAGGGGATTTTGAATCGACGATATACGCGGGCCTGGCGAATGATATCATCTGGAAATCGGGATTCAATTTCACGTTCTTTTGTGAGAACCTGTTTTAATTTACGAGAAACCATTTTATATTGTTTTTTGGACAATGTTTTTTGGGCGTGATAATGAATATACTTGGCTTCCATGGGCACACTGGCGACTTGATAATAACAACAGGCATCACAATGAATGCTGCAGGTAATTGGTGCATTGGCCTCTCGATTAAAATGGTCCAATGTTTCCTGCATTTTTTGATAATATTGGGGGTAATGACGATCCAGTATTTGATTGACAGGAATTTTTTCACTCATTACTTTTTTTGTCAACCAGACAGCAAATTCAAAGCAAGGATTTGAAGGTACAGACATGATTAGCGGTCCTTATGAAAAATACTCAAACATTTTTCCAAATTGAATATTTCCGATCACTTTTTTTCGGTATTTATGATAGAGTTTTTTGCGTGCATCTTCAAGATGACGCGATGTAATGCCATGTTTGTATGATACGACCGCCTCGATATAGGCTGCAAAATGGTCACATGCCTCAATTATTTGTGAATCCAAAGGTTTTATATCGGTATGCTCTTTGTGTGCATCCTTGAGATGAATATAGTACAATATTTCTTCCTGCCAGCCAGGTGGAATAAGTGGCATAATTTGATCTTCCAGCATCGTGTTTTCCATATCTGCAATGATATTCTTTAATCCTTCAACTGACGTCTTGACCGGTGAAATAATATCGCGTGTCAGCACTTCAGGCAGGTCGTGAAAAAAACCACCATAATAGATATCCATTTTTCGCTTGCTATCTGCATTGATTTCCAGGGCGCAAAGATAGGCGAGCATGGCAACAATCAACATATGCCCAAGAACCGATGTTTCGGGTAATTGTGGAGACATGGTCCATCGCTTTTGAAATCGGAGTTCCCCACAAAACCCGATCAATCGGGCTGTTTTTTTTCCCAATAAGATTTTTTGAACCCCTAACAAATCCATATGGTCTTCAATTTGATCCTCAATTTCTTCACGTGTTTTTTCGATTGTGTACTTGAATTGGTTGTAAGGATATAGCAGTTTAAATTCCCATTGTGTTGCAAGATAATGTGAGGCCTGCAGAATCTTTTTTTCAGTGGCATTGGAAGAATGCATAAAATAGTTTTTAAAACGTTCAAACAGGTCAGTATGATCATTTGCCATTAAGGGTTTCAACTTTTCAATTACCCATTCATTGAGTTGGGCGCCTTTTTGTCGCATCATGCGGTGAAATACTTGGGGTTTAATATCTGTTAAGGTCACGCGATGCAAAAATTCGAACATGGCACCTTCAATAAGGTCTAGCCATTGAATAGATTGTTTACGCTGAGACTGTTCGAATTTAGCCAAGACATAGGCAATTAAAACCTTATGAGCCTGTTTGTCTAGCTCAGTCAGAATGACCGGGCTGACATGATCGTTCCATCGTCGAATAAATGCAGCTTCAAAAAATAATGAAATCAAGCCTTTTGAAATCATGATAATCCTCAAATCCTTGCAGGTAAGTCTTACGACAATACGTTTAAAACTAGCTGTCTTTCAAGACATCGACCATGGTATAGACTGTTTTCGTATTTTTTTGTTCAATTTTTTTATGGAGGTATTTAACAGCATCAAGGGTGCCCAGCACATATATGGATCGTCCATTCACATTATGTGTAAACTGAAAGGATACTGTTTGGTCCTCTGAGACAAGTGAATACGTATGCCATGCGTGTCCATTTATATAGGATTGCGGCACCCCTAATTGTTTGTGTTGGATTTCCGGATTACGTTCCATGAAAATATCTTTTTCATGAACATCAACGCCCAGGGCCTGAAAGAATGGGATCACAGAACGTGCCGTGCCGCTGACATCCGCCTTACCACGTTGATGGCTTTCTGTTATTTCCATAGCGTATCCATCGAACAATCCGGGAAATTCTTTGGCAGCATATGCAAGCATTGCCTGAAATCCAACAATCTGTTTTCCCATATTGGGTGCAATGACCGCACAGATATTTGAATTTTGTGCTCTTTCAATGATCCGATTCCGATCCCCGCCGGTTGTCCCAAGTACAAAATGAACATCATGATCACAATACCATTCACAATTGTGATCAACAGCTGATGGATGGGTATAATCAATAATAATAGCAGAAGCGATCATATTTTTATGGTTGGCCCAAAACTGTTTTTTTTCATTTGGCGGGATCAGTGAAAACGTGAGACGATTAATTGTGATTTCGCGTTCGTCAATTTCAGGTCCGGTAAAAGAATAAGGTACAATTTCAAAATCATTTGTTGTCATAGCTTGTGTCGCAATCGCCCGAGCCATGTTACCTGGTAATCCATTGATCATTATTTTTATTGGCGTCATGTTTGTTATTCCCTTTCCAATGATTTATTTGAGTTGAAAGCGTCTTTTTTGATGTCCTTTCTCCACATTTTGAATCCATTTTTTCACCTGATCCGGATTCTTTGAAATATAATCTTTTGCAGCAGCATATGGAGATTTATTCAATTTGATGACAGAGTCCATAATGGCTTGAATTTCTTTGGGTGAACAATAGAATTTTTTCAAAAAAGCATAGACATCACGTTGATCTTTTTGTAAACCGAGTTTAGAAACAGCAACGATTTGTTCGTCTTTGCTAAATACAGATTTTGTATCATCCAAATACTTCAATTTCCATTGTGAAAAAACGATATGAGGAGACCAGGCGCCTATCATAATCCATTCCAGATTGCTTGCGCAATTTCCAATCGTCTTTAATAGTTCTTGTTCGGTCAATTCTACACGTTTGGCTTTTTTGAGACTATAGGCAGCAATGGCGCGTTTTGTCATCTCAATACTGCCAATATGATCCTTTACACAGTAAACTTTATTCTTGAAACGTGAAATTTTTGAACTTAATTGATCCAGACGATTAATGGTCACATAAGTAGGGGTGACCAATCCAATTCGAACACCTAGAGTAACAGGTTTTAATATCTCAACTTTTGCTTTGTACTTTTTGAATAATGCGGCATGCGATTGGGGAAGCCATGCAGAAACCATGGCATCAATATTTCCTTTTGCGACCTCCTGCCATAGTTTTTCCACTGGATATGGGATCAATGTCACCGAAGCACTCAATTTTTCAACCAGAACAGCTTTTACGAGATTGGATGTTATAATTGATGTCGAATCATTGGTATATCCTAATTTTAAGTCAACACAGTAACCTATCGATTGACATGCAATTCCAATTAGAATGCATATCGTCCAAATACGAAATTTGAAAAACATTATTACCTCCTGTATGTTATTGATGTTTTATTTACTTTGTTCATCAATTGGACCGGTCGTTAAAATGGGCTCTGCATGTATCTTTTTTGCATCCATCATGGTCACAATACGTTGTAAAGCACTTTTAATCATGGATTGTTCCCAGTCATCAAGATTATTGAATTGTTCAACAAATGAATCTTGAAGTAATGAAGGCGCCTTACTTAACAGTCGATCAGCTTTTTCTGTGGTTAACACCAAAACACGCCGACGATCTTTATCACTTCGTCGGCGGCTGATCAACCCTCTTTTTTCTAGCCGTTCCAATATTCCTGTCACAGTTGCCTGTCGGAGGCTGACAATTTTTGATAATTCTCCAACAGAAACTTCACCTTCCCCATCCAATGATTTCAGGACAGTCAGTTGGGGTCCGGTTAGTCCAAATCGCTTGACCAATGCTCTTGAATGAAGGTCTATAGATTGAATGATTCGCCGCAATTCAATTAATACGGCATCGCTTGCTGATTCGCTTTTATTATTTGTTTGTCGATTCATGTTGCTTGCTTGATTTAAATATCGATTGATAGAATTTTCATTTTTTAGACTTATATTGAGACATGGTTGATTTGTCAAGAAACAAAACAATCATGCAAATTTTTGTGATTGAAATCTCTTTAAATAATTTTTAAGATATTTGCAACATTGGCTTTATTATGCTATACATTCATTTTAAATTTTTTTAAATGATACACTTACTCGCAAAGAAGATGAAAAACTATGAAAGCATTGCCTGTTAATCAATTGTGTAAGATGATAATTGTGCTTGCAACAATTATGCAAGCCTGTACAAACGTACCAACAAAAAAACCGAATCAATGGCCCCAGGCAGAAAAAGCGATTCAGATTGAAATTATGGCAGACAAGAATTTAAATATTTACGAAGGAACGCCTCACGCAGTACCGATTTGTTTTTACCAGCTTTTTCGACCTGATTTTTTTAATAAATTGGCATCATACTCGGAAGGTCTGAACCGCTTAATTGAATGCCGATCCTTTCATCCAAGTGTAGCACGAATCCATCGTGTAACGATAAAACCCAATGAAACAAAGACAATTGTGATGGATCGAGAAAAAGATGTCAAACATGTTGCGGTCACAGCCGGATATTTTTTTAAAAATTCTAGCAAAATAACGCGCATGATTGATATACCAATATGCGCAATTCGCCCGGCGCTGATAAAATCCACAGAAATTGTCAGGCCGGCACCATTGAATACTCAACTAAGATTTGGTCCTGAAAAAATTGAATAATGACAGGGTTGTACCCAATGATTTCAAATGCTCGATTTTACTATATTTTTATATTCCTGTTTATTTGTGCTGATATGGGTCTGGTTAATAGTGCCGAATACCCAATCCTTTTTGATGATCAGGATGTTCCTTTTAATTTCAATTATGAAGTTCGTATTTTTAGTACCCGAAATAGTTGCATTGACAAAGAAGGAAAGCCAATTAAATACCAGTTATATTCCAGAACTTCCAGGTTGACTATTTCTGATGAACAGTATTCACCGAAGTCCCTATGGGCAAAAGTTGTTCAGGGAAAAATAGATCGATCTTTATGTTCACCTGGAAAATTTATCAATTATTCAGTTCGATTTCGATTAAAACCCAATTTATTTGGTGAGAAGCGAATTATTATTGTTGTGGCAAACTCGGACAAATTGGCATTCGGTATGGGTGGATGGAAAATCTGGTATACATTGATTCACACCATGATCAATTGTTATTCATCGCGCTTGCCGGTTTCATTAGTCGCACTTAATGAAGATAATCAGTTGGATTTTGTGGTTCAGGCTGAAGATATCGTTCACATGCAACGCTCATATCGCCTGACAAATCCATATCCACAACTCACACAACAAATAAAAAGCCGTATAACGATGGATCAACAGATTGTTCATCCAATGAAATCATTATACGCAGTGCATGACTACTTTAAAGATAATATTAAAAAAGTAATTTATATTACGGATTTCAGCAATGTGCCAGATATCCCGCGCATGCGACTCAATCCGAATTATGCAAAAATTCCACTTCACTGGAATAATAATGGGATTCTGCTTAATGTGGTTACAAATGGCAGATGTCAGGCCTGGAAAAAAGTTCATGCAGTATGCTACAATACGAATTCATTAAGAATATCAATGCTTACGCATATTTTGCATGAAAACTAATGGCTATTTTTTTTGACTATCAAGCGAGAAGGATGACTCATGAAAACAAAAATGAAATGTATTATTGGTTACATGGTGACAGCTTTATGGTTAACAGCATCATTGGCAATGGCTGGCGATGGAAGCTGTGATTGTAAAAGGTTTAACTTGCCAGAAAGTGGGGATGTCAACTTTACATGGACAGTCAAGGTTTTATCTGATGATGTGCCTTTGTATGAGACTGCTGCAGCCAACAGTCCAAAAGAAAAGTTGAAATTCAACCAAAATTTCAACATTGTTAAAGCGGAAGGCGAAAGACTTCAGGTCCAAAGACATCAGGACATGGAACCTTATGGATGGGTCGAACGAAAGTCGTTACTGTGTGCGCTAAAACCGCTTAAATCTAAGTCTGGACTGGATAAAAAATTCTATATTAAAACAGCCACAAGAATACGTTCAGACAAACCGGCCACTGTACGTGCGTACTCCAGACCTGATAGTGATACATGTGGATCTGGTGGATGTCGTGAATTGGCCCGATTTGATGGCTATTTTATTTTTGATCATAGTAATGATCGCTATTTGTTGGCAGATGCCTATAAACTTCGGCCTGAAAACCGGTTGGTTGGATGGGTGGATGCCAATGATGGTTTTATTTGGGACACCGCCTATGGTCTTCGACCCAAAGAAAAACTGTTTTTTCCAAAAGACAGTCCTAAAGCAGGTCAGGAACGTGTTGTTTATGCTTATTTGAGCGAGGAAGAGGCCATCAAGCGACATAATGGCCGTCCGATTCTAGGAGGAGAACGTTGGTATAAATATGCGTTACGAATTCCGATTCTTGGTCGACATAAAAATTTGTTCAAGGTGGTCATGCCACTTGCTGGTGTGGGAGTCAGTCAATCGGATAAATATGGCCGCATTGTCATTTCTGATAAACGTCGTCAGGCAACTGAGCAGGCCATTGAAAACATCTTGAATATTAAAAATGTCGATATCTTTTTTCTCATTGATGGTACACGCAGTATTGAGCCATATCTATCATCTATAAAAAATGTTGTGGAAGAACTTAAAAATCGAATCAGTAAAAACCCAGAACTTGGCGTCATTTCATCCCGACTGGGCTTCGGTATTTATCGAGATCATTATGCAGAGGAAACTGAACTCGGTTATTGGCACTCATTTCCCCAGAACTGTGCAATGGATAAAGCGGCGATCGAACAAAACCACAAAAAATTCATGAATGAAATGGATATGATCATTCAAGCAATGCTCAACTATGAAATGAAAGGCGATAAGGATTTTGAAGAAAACTCTTTTGGTGGGATTCAAAAATTTATTGACAATGAATTGACCAACTGTCCGGATCGACTAAAAATTCTTTTTGTAGTGGGTGATCATGGCTACAGTGCAGCAAATCAAAAAAAATTATATGGTAGAAAGCCCATTTCCAGAACATCCCTAATTTCAAGCTTGCAAGGAGATCAGGCCAATGGTGTCATGCCAGTCATCACTTATTTTATTCAAACCCCCTTCAAATCTGATAAAACAATCAAATTATCTGACTCAACCAGTCGAAGTGCTTACACATTATTCAAAAAGCAGGCAAAATCTATTCTTGCCGGCCTAAAAAAACAAACCCCAAAAATGGATATCAATCGCTACTATTTGCAATCTGATGATACCAATATTGGCAAAAAAGTCATTGATGGGATTTCATTGTTTATTAACCCAACAGCTGTGTCGGCGGTAAATGAAGTTATTCTTGATTTGAGAGGGGGAGCGTCTTTGGCTGAAACAATTGAAAGATGGCAAAACTATAATGATTTCAATAATTTACCTGGTCTTTTTTGGGATCTAATTGCCAATGCAGGATGTAAATATTTAGGGGATCAGTGTTCAAGCAGGATAATGGATACCATTTTAGAAGGCTATATTCCCATTTCAAATGATATTGTGGTAGACATATGGTGTACGGCAGGAGATTTAAAAAAGTATCGCAGCATTATGGAAGGCATACTGGAATCGAGTGAGTATCAGCATGGAAAGTTTATTCGAACAGAGTTAGTGTATGGTCTGGTCACAACACTTCAGCGTTTGGTTCCGAGCCCACCGCCACCAGAAACTGGAGAAACTCTCATCGAATATGTCAGTCGTATCTCATACCTGCCAGTTCGTCAGGATAGTCCATTGTTCAAGTATTCCATTCAGGAACTGGAAAGCCGAGACAAAGTGCCAGATTGTGAAATAGAACGATTGTTTTCCTGGATTGGCAATGTAAACAATTTTTTATATTACATTGCAGACAACAAACGCCCGGTATATGAAGTGCGAAAACAACCAGGAAATTGTTCATCTGGCAATGATATCCCTTATGTTGTCCCTGGTTCAATTTTGGGAAAACACTTTTCGGACAATAATATGAGCTATTCTCATCCCTTAGGTGGTACAACCATATACTGGATACCGAAAAAATATTTACCATGACATCCATTATTTTAGCATCACAATCCCCCCGTCGAAAGCAACTGCTCGAACAGGCGGGGGTAATCTTCGATATCGTGCCAGCCCATATTGATGAAACCCCTTACCTAGACTATCTCCCTGCGGATGCTGTAACAGCATCCGCACAAGCAAAAGCAGATCTGGTAAGCAATCAATTTCCCAACCACTGGATTATTGCGGCGGATACGATCGTTGTTATTAATAATACGATTTTAGGTAAGCCAGACGCCAAAGAACATGCACGTGAAATCTTGCAAACACTTAGTGGAAAAGTGCATGTGGTTTATACCGGCTATACTATTTGTTGTCTAAACAAAAACAAAAACTATTGTGATATTGTAACAACCAATGTTCGCTTTAAACAATTGAGTTCAGATGAAATAGAATGGTATCTTCAAACAGATGAACCCTATGATAAAGCAGGTGCGTATGCCATTCAAGGGATTGGTGCATTTATTGTACAAGCAATTGATGGCTCGTATACCAATGTCGTTGGTTTGCCTGTATGTGAAGTCATGGATGTATTAATCAAACAAAAAATAATTAATCGAGCCGCCCATGTGTATTAAAGACAATTTCAAACATATTCATGAAAAAATAGTAAGAGAGGCACAAAAGTGCTGTCGCAAACCTGAAGATATTCAACTCGTTGCAGTGAGTAAAAAGCAAAATGTCCAAAAAATATGGACTGCCATCCAATCGGGTGCGTGTATTTTTGGAGAAAATTACATTCAAGAAGCGCGTGAAAAAATTGATGCGATACGAAAAATGGTTCAGGCGCATCACATGCCAGCCCCCTCATGGCATTTTATCGGCCACTTGCAACGTAATAAGGCAAAGTATGCTGTCCGCTATTTTGACTGGATCCACTCAGTTGATAATCTGGCCTTAATAGAGGAGATTAACCGATTTGCTCAAAAGCAGGATAAACGTCAAAAAATACTGATTCAAGTTTCTACCGGTGAAATTCAAAAATCAGGTATTTCATCGGATCAGTTGATATCATTGATTCAAAGCGGAATGAATCTGAATCATATTTCAATTTGCGGATTAATGGTGATGCCACCATATGCACAGGATCCTGAAGAATCTCGGCCATATTTTCAACACCTGTCGCAACTCTTAAGTCAAGTAAAGGCGGAATGTGATGTTAGCGAGAATCATCCTTTAAATCATTTATCTATGGGAATGACGAGTGATTTTAAGGTTGCCATTCAGGAAGGTGCAACATTCGTGCGGGTTGGAACAGCTATTTTTGGTAAACGAGGATAGTCAGATTCCAAAAGGTGCATTGGAACAGGCATCAAGTGAAAGACTGGATGATTCCCCATTTTTAAATTTATAATAGGCCAGGGAAGCTATCATTGCGGCATTGTCCATGCACAAATTCATCGGAGGAAAATAGAGTTTCATTTGTGCTTCAGATGTTGCAGTGGCAAACGAGTGTCGGAGTTGGCTATTTGCTGATACCCCACCTGCAACAGCAATCGTTTTGATGCCCATTCGATCCGCCGCTCGCATTGTTTTTTTGACCAAAACATCAACAACTGCTTGTTGAAAAGAGGCCACAATATCAGGAATGGGAATCTCTCCCCCTTTTTTTTGCAAATCCTTGACAGTTGTTATTACAGCTGTTTTTAACCCACTGAAACTAAAATCATCATTGTTTTTCTTCAGCATTGGTCGGGGAAATTGAAATGCGTTGGGATTCCCTTGTTTTGCCAGCTTATCGATTACAGGACCGCCTGGAAATCCAATATCCAAAAACTTTGCAATCTTGTCAAAAGCTTCTCCAGCAGCGTCATCAAGTGTCATCCCGAGCAGCTTGTGTTGTCCATGTCCTTGAACATGAATGAGCATATTATGTCCACCAGAAACAGTTAAGCATAAAAAAGGAAAATCAATATCTGGATTATCTAAAATAATCGAATAAATGTGCCCTTCGATATGATGCAATCCAATGATAGGAATATTTTGTGTATATGCAATCATTTTTGCAGCTGCAACCCCCACTACGACTGAACGTAATAAACCTCTCATTGCATTGACACCAATGCCATCGATATCGGCATATAACACATTTGCATCTCTTAGGGCAGATTCAATGACATAGGTGATTACTTCGGTGTGTTTTCTCGCTGCAAGCTCCGGGACAACGCCACGATATTTTTCATGAACGTACTGTTGATCCCAAATAACATTTGATAATATGGTGTGTCCATCTTTGACAATCGCTGCAGATGTGTCATCACAGGCGGTTTCTATGCCAAGTATGTTCAAAATATTGCGCCTTCTTTTAGAATGCGAACCAGTCGCTGAGTGTATGTTTCATTGCTTCGATTTCGTTTAACTCTGTTACGATCAACCAGATTTAAACGTTTATTCGAATGAAATCTTTTCATATTCATCTCCTCATTTGTGTCACCAATTATGATGACTGTTCCCGAATACAATATAAATTATAACGAAAAACGATGTGTTTCAAAATATTCTAAGTAAGCGGTCATAAGTTTTCGGGTAGAAAATAGTTCATCCTACTGAAAATGTTCGACCGCCTGGGGTTGAAACCCCAGGCTATTATCTGTCGTCCCTAAAGGGACTTAAAGTGTTATATTTAAAAGATCTGTTGCAATTCAACGAATGAGCATCTTATAACAAGACACTACAAGTCCCGATAGGGACGACAGATAATAGCCTGGGGTTTCAACCCCAGGCGGTCGTGCTGGAACCGGAATTTTTCAATACCAGGCGGTCGAGTCGAACATAGTCCGGAAGGGGCGCATTCCAAAAAAGTCGGACATTCATTGATGATCATTGAAAAATGATATATTTCGGCAAATCCAAGAACAGCGTAGGGCTAAAGCCCAACGCTGAATGGAAAAAGGACGCTAAAGCGCCCTCAATATCATTAAGCAAATTATCAATAAATTGGTTGATCTTTTCAATATGGATAAAATTTGCCTGCAACCAATTCAGTACCTATGTAACTTGAGGGCGCCTTAGCGTCCTTTTTCCATTCAGCGTTGGGCTTTAGCCCTACGCTGTTCTTGGATTTGCCGAAATAAATCATTTTCAATGTTTCTCTCTAAAAAGTCCGACTTTTTGGGAATGCGCCCGTCCGGAAGGTTATACTTGTATCTACCCGAAAACTTATGACCGCTTACTTAAAAGCTTTTCCATTTCTTCTATTCTATTTTTACCTACTATTTCTTTTAAATCTCGCAACCACTTATTGGTCGTGGGGATCATTTAGGCTTTTATCATCGTTTCGACCATCTGGAATGATTTCTATTGCTCCCATACTCATCATCTCATCTTTATGAGTTAATAATGCGGCTTTTTTTAAAATAACCCAATCTCTGTCTGGAAATGTTTTCGTCGGAATGTATATTCTGGTTTCTTCAGTTACCACCTCAATAAACCACATATTCGCAGATTGAATCTGGCCATCAACAAAACGATCCGATGTCGGCATTCGAACCCAGGTTCCTAAACAAATGTATAAAGAGTTCTTAAATCTCAACCATGAAACAAACGCTACAATTACATTCTTTATCCATAGCACGAAAAAAAAAGCGACCGCACCCTGCATTATGGTAAAAATCAGTTTCCAATTCATGGATGCGAGCAATTGACCGACTGGATTTGTAAGTATATCCATCTGACCTCCTATCCCAACAACCCATTTTCTACCAGTAAGTGCTTTAAAACATAATGCTGGTAGATACTTGCTGCTTTACAAAATAAATATGCATGAGACTTTTCGATTGCTTCTCCCGAATCTTCAGATTCCCACCGCGCTCGATTTAATTGCCATTGATGTCTGTCATAATGCAAATCCTGATCCACTGGTGTTAATTCACCGAAAACGCCTGATAAGAGATTTCTTTTCCATACAGGAATGCGTTGATCGCAAGGCGCTTCAATCCCCAAAATAAATCGGACAATCGGCGCAATATCTTTCCATTCTTTTGGTCCTTTTGGATCTCGCACATTCGCATTTTTTTTGATATATTCCAGGAAAAAATAATACAAACACTCACATGCTTCCATATAATCTGCTGTATTATCTCGCCTGTAAACCTTTCCACTTTTTTTCACATCCTTTTCATATTTCCATTTCAAAAAAGGGCGATCAGGATATGCGGCAACTTGTGCATGACCAACTGGTTGTTGATTGTTATCGGGTAAATACTGATTCATAAAATTTTTTGAGCGGGAAGCCATATATTCAGTGATCAAATTTTGATGGTTTTTATCCAACTGAATCGAATCTGGAATGATTCGATTGTGTTGATGTGATAAACCTGAAAAATCGTAATGTGAAAAGGTGTCTGCATAAGCATGTGCTGTAATCCCAATAAGGTATGGCCATAAATCTCCATGCTCGTCTTTTAATGAAAACAATACGAGTTTTTGAGCCATCAGACTATTTTTTCTGCAAATGATCCGCTCATTAAATATACCATCAGCAGGTTCGTTTCCTGGCAAAAAATGAAATGGAATCCAGACACGCCAAGAATCTTCTTCCGAATAATGTGGTGGACATTTTTTGAATGACGTTCTTAATGGTCGAATACATCGATTATTATCAATTAAAACACTATTTATCAAATTTGCATCATTTACAAATTGTGATGCCATTGCAATTATATGCGCTGTATCAGCATTTATTCCGGCTGAACGTGCCAGACAATATACACCATAGAAATGCATATCAATTTGCATTTTCAATGTCTCCAGTATGTGTGAAAATGGTTCTACGAGATGGGGCAACATTTTTTTTTTTAAAGAAGGACAATCACATATTTTGATTAGATTTGCAAGTAAATACTTAGGAAAGTACGTAAAATAAGTTCCCCATTTAAAAATGACAAGTTTGGTACGCATATGCTAGATATGAAATTATTGAACAGTCAAGCATTTTCGGACCAAACTTGTCAATGGGGAGCTTTTTATTTAAAGTCAGTTTTCATATTTGTGATACTGTAACTCCATATTTTGAAGTCTTCTACTTAATGCCTGCTGAGATATACCTAATAAATGCGATGCGACCGATTGATTTCCTTTGGAACGTAACATGGCCTCAGCTGTTAATAACCATGTGGCTTGTTTGATCGTCGGCAATTTTTTGGAAAATTTGATCAAACCATCAGTATCATCGAAATTGGGAAAAATGGTTTGGGATTTACAGTTCATTGATTTAGCAATCTTTTGTTTCAACAGTTGCAAGGATAACATTCCACTTTTGTGCATTTTAACGGCTTCAAAAATCAGATTTTCCAGTTCAGCAACATTACCTGGAAAATGATATGTTTCCAGTAATACAATCAATTGTTTTGGAGGTCTTGGTGCTTTTTTATTGTAATGAATGGATGCCATATCGATAAATCGATTAACCAATGATTTGATATCTTCAGTATGATCTCGTAAAGGTGGAACACGAATATGATGATGCATTAATAAATGGGCAAGGTCTTTTCGAAATTGTCCTTGTTTTTCGAGCTGCGCCAACTCTGTCTGGCTTGTGGCAAGAATTCGAACATTAGATTTACATTTGTGGTCTGCTCCCAGGGGAATATAATCATTGTGCTTGATTAATCGAAATAATTTATTTTGTGAGACAAGATCAAGTTGGTCTATATTTTTTATCAATAAACTTCCATTTTCAGCTTTATCAACCAGTCCCTCTTGCAAGGTATCGGTGTGATAATGCCCAAAAACAATTTCTCCAAATTCATAGCCATCCACTTTGGCAGCATCAATAACGCAGATAGGATGTCCCCCTCGGCTAATTTCATGTGTAGCGTGAGCAAGAACAGTCTTTCCAGTGCCAGCCTCGCCACTGAACAAGACAGATGCGGTTGAATGGCCAATTGATTCAATATAATTGATGATTGCCAGCATTTTATGGCTTTGCGCGACAAAGTTTGAAAAAGCAGGATTACGTGATTCAGGTAGGTTTAACAATTTTTGCTGTAATTCCATGTTAATTTGTTTGAGTTCATGCGTTTCGATTGCACGGCGGATGACATTGATAATACGATTTTGCTCTACTGGACGTACAATATAATCAAATGCGCCATGTTTCATACATCGTACACCACGTGGTATATCCTGACGATCAACAATTGCAATAACCGATAAATTGGGATTTTCGATAATCATACGCCGGCATAAATTCATGTTGGCATTATTATGAATCTGTATCAATGTAACATTAACTGAATTATCAAGTAAGAACTTATATGCTGACGATAGTTGATCGCACAAGTGTATATTGTTATAGCCAGCTGAAATTATTTCTTTTTCTATTTCCCATAAACGATTTTTTGGATCGTTATCAACTATCAGTATTGGATGAAATGGAAATTTTTTTAACGCCATATCAGACTCCCTGCTTATTGTTTGATTTATTTTTCCCCCTTTATTATATATAGACACAAAAAAATGAATTTTCTTACACTAAAAATAAAAAATAATTGTTTTTTTTCTTAAACCTAGTGATCGCCTACTTATATACGATCATATCAGCATTAGCGGACAATGAATGAAAAAAGATGTTGATTTATCGGATTTTTTTGGTAAAAATATCAATAAAATAATTCATTTTCAAAATCGAAAATATTTGATGACATAACATAATAAATATATCAATTTATGGAGGTTTCATTCATGTCTTATGAAAATATAGTTTATGAATTGGTGGACGATATATGCACCATAACATTCAATCGTCCTAAAGCACTGAATGCACTCAACGAAGCATTATTGGGTGAATTGTCAACAGCCGTGGATGCGGTGGCATCAGATGATCGTATTCGTGTATTAATTCTGACAGGAGCGGGGGATAAATCGTTTGTTGCAGGGGCAGATATTAAAGAGATCGCACAGTGTTCACCTTTGACCGGCCGACGACTTTCTAAAAGAGGCCAGGAGATCTTTTTTAAACTGGAAGCGTTATCCATTCCTGTTATAGCTGCGGTCAATGGTTTTGCACTCGGTGGTGGCTGTGAGATTGCGCTGGCATGTGATTTTATTTATGCTTCAGAAAAAGCCAGGTTCGGATTGCCGGAAATTACGCTTGGATTGATTCCAGGCTATGGAGGAACACAACGTCTGGCGAGATTAATCGGTAAAAACCTTGCAAAAGAAATGATTTTTACCGGGAAAATGATTTCTGCATCTGAAGCAAGTAATATTGGTCTTGTCAACAAAGTCTGTCCACCGGATTCGCTCATAGAAGAGGTAATGGCCACGGCAAAAAGTATTGCATCAAAAGGTCGTTTTTCCCTTGAAGCTGCCAAGCGTGTTGTCAATAGTGGCTTTGAGGTTGATTTGTCAAATGGATGCAACATTGAGTCTGATGCCTTTGGACTCTGTTTTGCCAATATAGACGCAAAAGAAGGCACCAGCGCCTTTTTGGAAAAACGTAAAGCGACATTTGAAGGGAAATTGGTTTAATTATGCCTGAAATAAACAAAATAACAATAAATTCGGATGGTACATTGAATGTACCAGATATTCCGATTATTCCATTTATCGAAGGTGATGGGACAGGACCGGATATCTGGAAATCCACCAAACTGGTTCTTGAACGAGCTGTGGAAACAGCTTATAACAATAAGAAAAAAATTGCATGGTTAGAAGTCCTTGCAGGCGAGAAGGCTTTCAAGGAAACCGGCGAATGGCTACCTGAAAGCACGTTGAATGATATCAAGGAACATATCATTGCGATCAAAGGTCCATTGACAACACCGGTTGGTAAGGGCATTCGTAGTGTCAATGTTGCATTACGACAATTATTAGATCTGTATGCGTGTGTTCGGCCGGTCAAATATATTGATGGCGTGCCCAATCCCATGAAACATCCAGAAAAAGTCAATATGACTGTTTTCCGAGAAAACACTGAAGATGTATATTCAGGCATTGAATGGCAATGTGGCTCAGCAGAAGCTTCTAAAGTGATTGCCTTTATGAAAGAGACGATGGATGTTACCATTCCTGAGGATTCAGGCATTGGTGTCAAGCCCATTTCTGAATTTCGAACATCACGATTGGTGTCCAAAGCCATTGATTATGCCATCACACATAAATTGCCCAGTGTTACCTTAATGCACAAAGGTAATATTATGAAATTCACAGAAGGTGCGTTTCGGCAATGGGGATATCAAACTGCACAAGAAAAATACCCGGATGTCTGTATCACTGAAAATGATCTATTTGAAAAACAAAATGGGATTCAAAAAGAAGGACAGATCGTCATCAAAGATCGTATTGCAGACATGATGTTTCAACAAGTTCTGTTACGTCCTGATGAATACCATGTGATTGCAACATCAAATTTGAATGGGGATTATATTTCCGATGCTCTGGCGGCACAGGTCGGTGGTCTAGGATTAGCGCCAGGGGCCAATATTGGCGATGGCTTTGCAGTTTTTGAGGCCACACATGGAACGGCACCCAAATATGCAAATTTGGATAAGGTCAATCCCGGGTCATTGATCTTTTCAGGCGCAATGATGCTGGACTATCTTGGATGGACAGAAGCTGCAGAAATTGTTCGAAATAGCTTCCAAAAAACAATTTCTGAGCAAATCGTAACGTATGATCTGGCACGTCAGATCAGTGGCGCGACAGAAGTCAAATGTTCTGAATTTGCTGATGCAATTATTGAGAGAATGTAGTCGTTTATTGATTTCTCTACTTTTTCCGACTGTTTGTATACACTGTCATCAACCGATTCTAAAAAAAGATGCCATTGCGGACAATAACTATCACCGTGCAATGGCATCTTATGTATGTGAAAAATGTATTTGTGATTTTCAATCAGACCATAACAAAAAATGTAAACGATGCGGAGAATTAGTCAATGACAATACGCATACACAAACTTGCCATGCATGCGAAAAATTTCAAAATTCATTTGACAAAATTCGATTTGTAGGGCTGTATCAGGGGACATACAAACAGCTGATTCATTTATATAAATTTAAAAATAAGCGCCAACTTGCAAAACCTTTTGCATGGTTACTCAGACAAAAGCTTTTAAGTTGTCGTGAAGATTATTTACCGATTGATATAATTGCACCCGTCCCTTTACACCTTACACGCCTGAGAGAAAGAGGATTTAATCAGGCGCTATTGATGTTATGGCAATGGCGTGATTGTTTATCAAAGGTTGAGCCTGAGTTGCTGATTCGAAAAAGGCCGACACAATCACAAATTACCCTGACGCGAGAAGATCGATTGAGAAACATGATATCTGCATTTCAGCATAATCCGAAAATTGCTGTTAAAGGAAAGCGGGTCTTGTTAATTGATGATGTATATACGACAGGCGCAACTGTACATGGATGTGCGCAGGTGCTAAAAGATGCTGGTGCAGAATGTGTCAATGTGCTGACGCTTGCACGTGCATAACGATTCGATATTCATAGGAAAGCTCTGAAAGTAAGTTCTTTTAGTGTAATCCTGGTTCAAAAACACACATGAAAAATTTGGTAAACATATGCTTGATTTTAAATTGTTGAATAGTCAAGCATTTTTATCTGGGGAACATATTTTTCGCGCATACCATAACAGATAATTGTATTTCATTCTCGAACAAGGTTAATAGGGTAATCAATTATTTTCAAATAATTAGAAATACAATATCTGTGTCAACCTGACACCAAAAGCAGTGCGGCTTTTTTTATAATTGTTGTTCGAGGTTGTATTCTGTAAATTCAACAAAGTACATCCTGTTTGCTTTTGGTGCAGGTTACATCTGTTCATTATGTAATACAAACTGGAAAGAAACCAGAATGAAGAATAAAATCAAATTATTAGACCAACTCATTCCCATTGTGAACAGGCTGAAAGATCATAATAAACGCATTGTTTTTACCAATGGCTGCTTTGATATTCTTCATGCAGGACATGTGAAATACCTGCAACAGGCCAAAACAAAAGGGGACATATTAGTCGTGGGGCTCAATTCGGATATATCAGTTTCAGCCATAAAAGGTCCGAAACGTCCCATTGTTGATGAAAATCATCGTGCTTATGTTTTGTCGGGCCTGGCTTGCGTGGACTATATCACCTTATTTGAAGAACCTGACCCGCTAAAAGTCATCCAACATGTAAAACCAGATATCCTGGTTAAAGGAGCGGATTGGGCAGAGAACGATATTATTGGTGGAGATATTGTCAAACAGTCTGGTGGGCAGGTGGTTCGTATTCATCTGGTTCCTGACATTTCTACGACTGAAATCATTAATCGCATAAAGAAACGAGAATTAGATTTATGACTGATCAAATGGAAATTAACCTTACTTCTGATATTCTTTTGTCCACAGACAAATCTCTCAATGGTCTGTTAAAGGACATTCTTGGTAAGGTAAAAAAATATGGTGAAGACCATATCGCGAATATCAACAAACTGATCCAAATTGGACTTGCACTTTCAATCGAAAAAGATATTAATGCGCTTCTTGAGAAAATTGTGGATGAGGCCAGATCTCTCACAAAATCTGATGCTGGAACACTCTACATTTGTGATGAAACACGACAAAATCTGGACTTTACAATTCTTCAAAATGATACAATGGGCACGCGTCTGGGGGGAGATGGGGAGAATAAAACAAATTTACCGAAAGTCCCATTGTATATCAATGGCAAACCGAACTATGCCAATGTTTCATCATATGTGGCCTTGACAGGTAAAACAGTTAATATTCCAGATGTTTATACCACAGAAGAATTTGATTTTACCGGACCGAGAAAATATGATCAAACAACAGGTTATCGTTCAAAATCCATGATGGTACATCCTTTGATCAATCATGAGAATGATGTGATCGGTGTATTACAACTGTTGAATGCACAAGATAAAGAAACTGGCGAAGTAATCCCATTTGCAAAAGAATATAATCTGTTGATTGGTGCCCTGGCATCACAGGCAGCTGTTGCCTTAAACAATGCCCAACTCGTGAAAAGTATGCGAGAGTTATTGTATTCTTTTATTGAAATTATCGCAAAAGCGATTGATGAAAAATCTCCCTACACAGGCGGCCATATAAAGCTTGTGGTTCAGCTCTCAATGATGATCGCAGAAAGAATCAATAAATGTGAAACCGGCCCATTCAAAGACGTTTATTTTAATGAAGACCAGCTTGAAGAGCTTCGCCTGGCAGCCTGGATGCACGATGTTGGAAAAATTACAACACCTGAATATGTGGTGGATAAATCCACAAAATTAGAAACAGTTTTTGATCGAATCCATCTCATCGAATTACGTTTCCAACTTATTGAACAGCTTATAAAAAGCAAATATGAGAAGCAAATAAACGACGCAAGAATCTTACAAGCATCAGAAGATGTCATTCAAGATTTAATTAAAACCAGAGACATAGAAATAAAAGAAATCAAAGAGGATTATTCGTTTATCCACAGATGTTCACAGGCGGATGAATACATGAGTGATGAAAAAATTGAACGAATAACGCATATTTCTACAAAAACATATACGCTTGATGGCCATGTGACAAATTTTCTGACTGATGATGAAACCCAAAATTTATGTATCCGGCGCGGAACATTGACTGATGAAGAAAGAAAAATTATTGAAAATCATTCGATAATGACATATAAAATGTTGGAACCACTTCCTTTTCCCAGGCATTTACTAAATGTTCCCTTATATGCAAGCGGTCATCATGAAAGAATTGATGGTAAAGGCTACCCCTATGGTGTTGACACACCGGACCTTGCTATTCAAGCTCGGATTATGGCTGTTGCTGATATTTTTGAAGCGCTTACAGCCAAAGATCGACCATATAGAGGGCCAATGAAACTTTCTCAGGCGATTGATATATTACGTTCCATGAAAGAAAGTGGACATATTGATCCAGATATTTTTGATTTATTTATTTCATCAGGGATCTATTTAAAATATGCTCATGAGGTACTTAGTCCAGACCAGATCGACCTATAATTTTTTTGTAAAATTTGATATCTATGGAGGAAAAAGAAATGCGTATCTTCTTTTTATTTATGCTGCTATTCAGTACTGTCGCGCTCGCTTCAGATCAGGAAAGCAAACTTATTTTTCTCAATTGGCCGGACTATATTCATCCACAAATAATTTCATCATTTGAAAAAAAATTTGGGATTGAAATTCAAGTCATCCACTACGAGACAGATGAACTCAAGGAAGAAATGCTGTTGACAAATGACGCAAAAGGCTTTGATATTATGGTCGGATCTGGTATTTCTATGCTTCAGTACGTCAAAAGAAAATGGATCATTCAAATATCACCCAAAGACATTCCCAATATGAAACACATAAAAAAACGTTTTAAAAAAATGCATCCCAACTTGTGTGAATTTGCAGTGCCATATTTATGGGGAACACTTGGCATTGGATATCGCAAGGATAAAATAAAATACCCGGTTGACAGTTGGAAAGATTTATTTCGGCCCAAAGAAATACTTCGCGGCAAAATTTTAATGATAAATGATTCCAGAGATACAGTAGGTGCTGCACTTAAATTAAGCGGATACTCAATGAATTCAACCCTGCCCGAAAATTATGACAGTGTTTTCCATCTATTAAAATATCAACGCGGTTTTGTAAAAACTTATAGCTATGTCGATCTTGATAATCAGTCACCTCTTGTTACTGGAGAAATATGGATGGCAATGATGTACAATGGTGATGCACTGGCGCTAAAAAAGAAAAATACAAACATACATTACTGCGTTCCCAAAGAAGGGAGCAATTTGTGGATTGATTATCTGGCAATTTTATCAAAATCACGAAAAAAAAAGCTCGCCAAGGCGTTTGTCAATTATATTTGCGAACCCAAAAATTCGGCACAAATATCCATGTTTCTCAAATATGCCACACCCAATCAAGCGGCAGAAAAATATATGACGCAAGAGCATCTCAATAACCCAATGATTTATCCTAATGATAAAATATTGGATATTTCTGAAATATATCGTACTTTACCTGCAAACATTATCAAAAAACGAAACAATATTTTTTTAGATATTGTTCATAGTGAGGTAGAATAGTTCGTGAAAATACAAACCAAAATTATCGCCTTGTTTATCCCATTGGTATTGATCCCATTACTTTTCCTGGGATATACCGCATATTTACGCATGAATCAGATTGTCAGGAATTCGACTGATATTCAAGTTCAAACTCTGGTTTATGAAACACGACGTTATATTCAATTACAGCTTGAGACTGCTAAAGCCAATGTCAATCTGTTTTCTAATTCAAGGCTGCTTCATAAATATGTTCAAACAAAAAATATAGAAGAGCGGTATACATTGGTTCAACCGGCCCTATTACGTCAATTGAAAACATACCAGAAATCATATCCCGTCTATTTTGATATGTGGGTATGTCTCAGTGATGGGACAGAAGATGTTCGAACCTTGTCTAAAAAAAATTCGTTTACAACCCCACAAAACATTCGTCAACAATTTATCAGTGAATTCAGAAAAAGTCCCTTAGAAATGTTCTTCAAGTATTATCAAATTCCGCATTCACAACAAAAAAAAGAGACAAGGACAATCCTTATTATCGGGAAAAAACTACTTTCTCGAAACAATTCTATTTCAGGTTATTTTATTACAGCAATGGATTTATCATTTATAGATCAACAGATAAACACGCAAAAAATTGGGAAAAATGGTTATTTGATTATTGCCAATCACGAAAAAGAGATTTTATTCTTCCCAAAAGCCTTAAAATCTGTACAAGGCTTACCCCAACACTTGTTTCACAAAGACAAACCGCATGGAAAAATGATCTCCAGCGATTGGTTAGATAAAACGTATTTTTTCAAAAAAGATTACATTACAGAAAATTTATTCATTATTTCAATGGTACCCTCCCATGATCTGACATCAGAAAGCAGCAGAATGGCATGGGTAGTAGCACTGGTTACTGTAGCAACAATCACCCTGACATTTGGTGTTGTTTTTTGGATGATACGAATGTTTGTTATTAAACCCATTTATCAACTAAATAAAGCCATTGAGGTTGTTGGTGAGGGAAAATATCATGTTGTCATTGATAATCATTCAACCGATGAAATCGGCTCTCTTGCTGCAGCCTTTAATCATATGCTTGCAACCATTCGAGAACGTGATAAAAAGCTGGCTGAATCAGCTCTTGAGGCCAAAGAAGCACGTGTTGCCGCTGAATCTGCGAATATTGCCAAAAGTGAGTTTTTAGCCAATATGAGCCACGAATTGAGAACCCCGCTCAACCATATCATTGGATTTACTGAACTTATATTGCACAAGTCCTTTGGCGACCTGACAGAAAACCAGGAAGATTATTTGTCAGATGTGCTTGAAAGCAGTAAGCATTTGTTATCACTTATTAATGATATTCTGGATTTATCACGTGTCGAGTCTGGTTGTAATACAATTAATATTAATGTGTTTTCATTACCCGAGTTGATAGAAAGCAGCCTGAAAATCATTCGTGAAAAAGCACGAAAGCGAAATATTCAATTAACATTTTCTGTGGATAATATTTCTGATGAAACTGTTGGCGACATGAGAAAATACAAGCAAATCTTGTATAATTTACTCGCTAATGCGGTTAAATTTACTCCTGAGGGGGGGAGTGTCCATTTAACAGCAGAAAAAATCAGCAGCCAAGAACTGAAAACTGAACTGATAACACATCCACAATTCAAATTATTTGATTTTACAGTTCGAAATGAATGGATTTTAATTTCTGTGACTGATACAGGGATTGGTATTTCACCGGTTGATCTAGAAAGGATTTTTGAACCTTTTGAACAAGGGGATGGATCTCTGAATCGCCAGTATGAAGGCACTGGTTTAGGGCTTTCTCTCTCCAGAAAACTTGTCAATTTGTGTGGGGGGAGAATTTGGGCAGAAAGTACTGGTTCTAATGAAGGTAGTACAATTCGTTTTATTATTCCGGAACAGATTGATTTGGATAAAATAGAAAGTTAGGAATGC
>Ga0272440_1000891_pt1 | contig 25127 bp, 15 predicted proteins | sample SSMMMBAug17_FD_192440 | JGI IMG/M metagenome (GOLD analysis project Ga0272440, IMG submission 192440) | Marine sediment archaeal communities from Little Sippewissett salt marsh, Falmouth, MA, United States - SSM-MMB-Aug17 | ecosystem: Environmental > Aquatic > Marine > Wetlands > Sediment ...
GCTAATGATTATGCCTCTGAAAAACAAATTTGTAGTCTGGAGTCCCAAATCTTTAGATTTGGGCGTCAGTAATTTTTTCAAATCGTTGTTTTTTTTTGACGCCCAAATCTAAAGATTTGGGACTCCAGACTGGATCTAACAAACTATAAAACTTTCATGCTTTGTTGTGCCGCAAGGGCATGGAAGTTTATATGAAAGTTCCATAATTTAAAATAAATTCAATACCTTAGAAAATCATAACTTTCATTGTTTGTTGTGATAACAATTCATGGAAGTTTATATGAAAATATAAAAAAATATGTAAATTCAAATTGTTAAGTTGACAGCATAATTATATAGGAAAAATTTTATTCAAAAATAGAAATCGTAGAGACGCAGCATACTGCGTCTCTTAATAAATAATGAATTAACAAATTTTGTCCCCAAATAATAATTGGCAAAATCCTTTTCGGAAACAACCTAAACTTTCATGCTTTGTTGTGATAACAATTCATGGAAGTTTATTAAAAATTATGCATCATGAATACACCAACAAAAACATCACTTCCTAAATCATTTTTATTTAAACCAAATGCGTTTTTATTTACATCTTTTCCCCAGTCATAAAAAGCTATACCTGGGATAATCAGGCAGCTCTTGTTGACTATAAAAGTATAATTTAAATAAGTACCATATACACTAACATCTTTTTCAAAGTATGGTCCTTTTTTCTTTGTATTAGCTTGTTGATACCCGCCTCCAATATGTATCATATTTTTTTTATTAATATTAATACCAAATTGTAAATATCCCCCAAATGTATGAAGATCTACAATATCATCTCTTGTTTCGTTAGCATATGGTTTTCCCATATATGTTGTTGCACCGATTCTTTGCATAGGATAGTCATTATGCTCGCTCATATTTGATTCACCAGTATGGACATCAATATTCTGGCCAAACCATGCTTCACAAAGAATTGAAAAAGCTTTATATTTAAATTCAGAATTGATTGCAAAAGCATATGTATTAATAGTAATATCATCAACCTCATCTTTATATCTTTCAATTGGTGTTAATTTGTATGTTTGAAGTAAAAAACTTGGGGTTATTCTAAATCCTGGTAAAAATAATGAAAAACTTCCTAATAATGAAGGGACATGATCTTCTGTTGTATATTCGCTTTCTAAACCAGAAGTTGGATCATGATTGTCCCTTAAAAATTCTTCACCTTCTTCCTTTTTTTGATCCTCTATTGCAATTTTAAATTGAAATCTCTTATTGGTGTGTGCATATTGTAATTGATCATGCCTGAAACTAAAGAGATCACCAACCCCCCATAGTCCCATAAAATAACCAGCAAATGAATATGGACCAACTTCAGCTAACAAAGTCCATGTTTTGCCTGCTGTTAATTGATTATATTCATCAATATCATATGTCAAATATGCATGGCGAACATATCTATGTTCATCAAAATATAAACCAATTTCTGCAACAGCAGTTATTTTATTTAATTTTGCAGTTGTTCTTAACCAACTATTACCAGGTGTTTCAAGGATAAATGTATTTCTTTCACCATAATCAAGTTGATCACCAAGATTTTTGAACATATATGCCATTTCCAATCTCATACTACCTGAAAAAGTCCAGTCAACATTTCCAAATTTTACTGCTTTACCAGCTATAGCCATATTAAATTGACTTAATAAAAAAACAATAATTATTAATAAAATATTTCTCATATTTATTTTACTCCTTTCATTCAATGTTGATGCATTGCTTTGTTAATTCCCAAATCCTTTGGGTGTTTAAATTTTTTATTTATCCCCCTACAACTTCACTTACAATTTTTGCCTTAAATATTGTATAAACCTTAAAAAATACAATATGCAGTTTTTGCTCATGTATATGTCGTTGTAGTGTTAGATGTTTGTATTTATATATATATATTAATGACCACCTAATTTTTTACTTGGAAGAACAAAAATAACATTATTTTCCTCAGTGTATTGTTTATAAACTTCTTTCATTTCTTCATATTTTTGAGGTTCTTTTTCATTTAAAATATCTGATTCAAATGGATCCTTTTTAAGGTTAAACATATAAAAATCATCCTGACCACCTTCCATTGAAAGTTTATAATCACCACTTCTGATACCTTTAATACCAGCGAATTCAAAACCAATGAATCGTTTTTCATCACAATTAGGAGTAAATGATTTATTCTTTAACATGTCAGCAAATGATACACCTAATAACGCTGAAAGCTTTTCACCTCTGTACATTTCTGGATATTTTATTCCAGCCATTTCAAGAATTGTAGGAGCAATATCCATTTCTGATACGATACAATTAAGTCTTTTGCCTGACATAACTGATTTAGGATAATGAACAAATGCTGCAGTATGTACACCACCTTCATACATAGTTGTTTTAAATCTATTAAATGGAGTACTTGCTGCCATAGCCCAACCTTTTGTTAATCCAGTAAATGATCTTTTTGAACCAATACTTTCAAGGCTGTTATCAAAATTTTCTTCAATCCATTTAACTAATCCAAAAACAGGATCTTCTGCAGGGTCATGATGAGAAGCACCATTATCTGAAAATAAAAAAACAACTGTATTTTCATATTCTCCAATATCCTTTAAATATTGCATGAATCTGCCAAAATTCTTGTCAACCATTTCAACCATGGCAGCATAGACAGCCATTTTTTTAATTTGTATTTTCTTTTCTTCATCATTTAAACTATCCCATTCTTTAACATCGTCTCTTGGAGGTAAAACAGCATCTTGAGGAAATAATCCAAGTTGTTTTTGTCTTTCAAATCTTTCTTGTCTTATAATATCCCATCCTTTTGCATACATATCTAAATATTTATTAGTTATTTCCATAGGTGCTTGTAATGGGAAATGAACAGCATTAAACGAAATATTTATATAAAAGGGTTTTTCTTTTGGTCTATCTTTTAACATATTAATGGCTTGATTAACAAAATAAGTAGTTGAATAAAAATCCTTTGAAAGATAGGTAACTTCTTTTCCATTTTCATTCCAAAGGGATTTTCTATTATGTTTTTTTAAAACTTTGTCTGGAACACATGGTATAACTGTACCATCATCATTTGCAAAACACATTGTGTATCCCCATAGGGCTACTCCTCTTGTGTCGCTAAAACCTCTTGATATTGGAAAATGAGCTTGATCTTCACCTAAATGCCATTTCCCAGTGAACATTGTGTGATATCCACCCTGTTGCAGTAATTCAGGTAAGGTAGGAGTATAAAATTCTAATATACATTCATAACCTGGCTGATTAAGAACTTCAGGAACTTTAAAACCACACATAGTTCCAGCACCAATTTCATGTGCATCCTTTCCTGTAAATAATTGAGCTCTTGAAGGAACTGAACTTGCTGCTCCATAAAAGTTTGTTAAAATAGTTCCTTGTGTTGCATATTTATTAAGATTTGGTGTATCTATTTCACTTCCCAAAAAACCACAATCAGACCAGCCCATGTCGTCAATAACTACTGTAACGAAATTTGTTTTCTTTTTTTGCTGTTCTGTAATTAAAGGACCAGGTAATTTATCATTAGTATTTAAAGCATCATTTGGCTGCGAATAAACATTGATATAATGATTACTGCATCCAAAAGTCATAGAAAGAGACGTAACACCTGCTAAAAACAAACAATTTTTAGTATTAATTTTTTTTAATTGCATAATAATCTCCATTAGTTAGTTTAATTAGTACATAAAATTTAACTCTAAACCAATTTTTTTAATTTTTTTATTATATTCATTTTTTAAAATATCAATTTGCTTCGGATTGAATAAAGTTTTCCAATCTCCTACAGTTCCTTTTCTTAGTGGGCTTTCGGTTGAATTTTTTTTCCATGCTCCCCAGGATAGATTTGTTTTTGAATCTTTTTTCATATAATCAAAACTCGTTTTGCTAACAATTTGATTTAAAATATCTTCAGTTAATGTAATATCTATAAAATCAGCTATCCTGTTTATTATATTGCTCAGGTCTAAATGAATATCTTCATACTTGATGAATAAAATATTATCTTTTATTTTACTTTTTTCCCACCATTCAGACACATGATCAAACCAGCTGCCATAAAATAAATCACCATTTACAAATAAATTATAAAAATCATCCCAATTTCCATGAAAAGTAATTTTATAATTATTTAAATAAAAAAAATAATTTGATACTGCACAATCCATTGGATTTCTAACAACATATATAAATTTTGCTTTTGAATTTTTCCTATATAGGTCTGATGTAAAAGGCAGATGTGTTTTAAAAGCTCTCCTGCCTTCCATTGTTGAAAATATATCTATTCCTTTTAAAGCTGCTGCTCTTTCAATATAAGGTATGCATATTTCAAGATGTCTTTCTCCTTGAACTCCTTTATTTAATAAAAGATGTACAATTTGCTGCATCCATGTTGTTCCAGACCTTGGGTATGTTGTAATTATTATATCATCATCATTAATATAAAACTTATTACTAACATCATCCAAAACATCTTGAGTTATGAATGGTGGTAACCTGAATCTATTATTTCCTGCATCATCAACAACTGTAAATTTAAATAAGTCAGACATTAATAGCTCCTAAAATAATTCAAATTAAAAGGATAAATTCAAAAAGATACATCGATTTTATAATTAAATTATTCCTTGATTTTTAAAATAGTTCATATACGTTTTTATTAATTTAATATTGACTTCAGGATATGTAAGTTTAAGTTCAGAAATAGCTTCTAATGCATTTTCTGAATCAAACTTCATAATTCGTTTAATAAGATTAAAATTGTCTTCTAAAAATGGAATCATGTAAGAATATGATTTATTATCAGGATTTTTCTTTGCCATATTTTTTAATTCACTTATCCAAAATGCATATTCAGTTTCATTTAAATCATATCCGCATTTACTTATTTCTTTGAAAAAATTTTTAAATGAAATAGGCACTGGATTACTTAAATGAAAAATTTTATTTAGCGATTTTTTTCTTAATGAAAGATTAACTATGGCTTTGCTGAGAAAATCAACAGGAGTAAAATCCATATAAGTATTTAATGAAGGATACATTTTCATATCAATACAAGTTCTTACTATATGACATAAAGCATCTTCAATTGGAATAATACCTGTATCTATTGAACCAAAAATTCTTGTTGGTCGATATATAATAACAGGTACTCCGCTTTCCCTTGCTTTTATAATTAATTTCTCGGAAACCCATTTGCTTATTTTATATCCTCCTTGTAAAGTATCATCGTATTGAGGTGTTTCATTTTCAAATACTTTACCTTTATTAAAATATGGTTCACTAAAAAAAATAATTACACTTGAAATGTAATTAATGGTTTTTAAATATTTCGTTGCTGCTAATCGAATTATGTTTTGGGTTCCAAAAACATTTGTTTTTTTTAATAGAGAATATGGTGATATAAAGTTTACAAAACATCCATTATGATAAATAACATCGATACATTCTGATAAATTATCAAAATGAGTTTGAGAAAGACCAATAAATGGTTTACTTAGATCACCCTTTAATACAGTTATTCTTTTATTTAATGAAATATTATTTTGTAATAATTGATAAAAATTTAAATTATTTTTAATTTTTTCAAAACCTTCTATTTCATTTTTACATCTTACAATACAAAAAATATTCGCATTTGTATATTTTAGTAGATCAGATAATAAATATGCGCCTAATAGTCCAGTCGAGCCAGTTAATAAAATATTTTCATTTACTAAATTATTTTTAATTTTAATGTTGTTAAAACTTATATCAGGGTCAAGTAAACAATCTTGAAATATATTTTTTCTGTCCTCATTCATGAGTTAATCCTATAAAATTTTTACATAAAAATTGAGTTTCTATTAGGTGCAAATACCCTATAAATTTAATTAGTTATACCATAATAACAACTAATTGGACTCAAATACAAATGTTCTATCATTATTTTTAAAAATTCATGGTTTAGAAAATTGAAAAATTATTTATTAGTGAATTGTCTACAAAGATATTTTTCTTTATTACATTGAAGACTAATTCTATATATAACCTAAATCTATAATATTTATAGATTTGTATTTTAATCTGAAAATTAACCCATACTTTTATTTTGAACAGATTGATACACTCATACTCTCAACAGTATTATAGTTCACTCAACAGATATTCAAAATCTAACGCATAATAGAAGTAATATACTTTCTAACTAACAAATACTTTGTAAATATTTTGAAAAGTAAGAGAAAAAATAATTTAGAATTTATTAATAAAAAATATAAAAAAATTTATTAATTAAAATTAGAATCAATAATAAAAAATTTCGGTCGGTTTATATTCAATTTTTATTAATTCTAATTCCACCTAAAATTGGAAAGCATTTACTATTAGATTAATGATAACAATCTTAAGCAATAAATACGTCATAACGTAATGATACTTAAAAATTACTAAAAAAATTAAATTGGTATTGTCTAAAATTATTATAAATTTATTCTAATAATTTAATAATATTATTTTGTACCCCCATTCAAAAAAATATCAATTAAATTAAATAGAATATTTTTATAAATAATTATATTTTTAATCTATTTTTATAATAAAATAATAAAAATAATTATATTTATAGATTCTCATTAATCAAAATAGAATTTAAAAATAATTATATTTATAGATTCTCATTAATCAAAATAGAATTTAAAAATATTATTAATTTTATATTTAATTAAAATTCTTTATTAAATATATTTTTGTGTGTAAAATAAAAAAATTTAAGATATCTTTATTCATTATCCTTTTTATACGATAATCAATAAAGATATAAAATGAAATTTAAAAATTATTGGAATTGTCTACAAAGATATTATTTATAACATTGGAGACGAATTCTAATTATAACCTAAATCTATAATACTTTTATAGATCGCATTTTAATTTTAAAAATTGACTCAACCTAATTTTCTACAGAATATAAACCACAGATTTTTCATTGATTACTTCAACAGATATTTACATCAGTTATTATTAAACAGAATAAATAAGTTAATAAAAGTTAATTTCTTTGTAAATAGTAAGAATTAACATTGAATAATGTTAATTTAATATTGAAAAGAATTTATAATAAAATTTAATTAATGTCAATAATAAATTTAAAATAATTTAAATAAATGATTATTATTTTTTTTGAAATATCAAATTTAACTGGGTGCAACACAAAAAAGTTGCACTTTATTATTTTAATGATTTTAGTGTATTTCTTAGCCCTGAAAGGGCGTAATATACCAGCCCAGTGACCCCATGGGTAAGACATTATAATAACTTGAGCCCTGAAAGGGCGTAACATAATGAACAGTAATAAAAATTAGCCTATTTATGTAACGCCCTTACAGGGCTAAAAAATTTTTTTTTATATTTTCCCAGGGCGTTGCCCTGGGCTGGTATGTTACGCCCTTTCAGGGCTAAAAATAGTGCAACTTTTTTGTGTTGCACCCAATTTCACTTATGTTATAATTTTTCCATAATCCATAATAAGAACTTGATCAGCAATATTGTAGTATTTTTCATCATGTGTAACCGCAATAACTGTTTTGCCTTGATTTTTCAAATCTGTAAGAATTACTTCATAGAAATATTTTCTAAATTGCGGGTCTTGATCAGCTGCCCATTCATCTAATATATATATTGGTTTATCTTCTAAAATACTTATGATTAGAGATAATCTTTTCCTTTGACCTGTGGAAAGATTTATTGTGTTAAATTTATTATTAACAAGTTTTACTTTATCATCTAAATGGAATTCTTTTAAAAGGCTGCTAATCTTTTTTTCATCAATATTCTTTATACCATATAAAGTTTCAAATAAGTGTGAATCAGTAAAAATTACTGAAAATAATTCTCGATATGATCTGATATCAGCTTTTTTACCATTAAAATAAAAATCTCCAGAAATGTTATATAAGCCTGTAATCATCTTTATTAAAGTTGATTTTCCACTTCCATTGCCTCCAGCAATAAATATAATATCGCCCTTTTTTAAATTTAGATCAATAGGTCCAACAAAAAATAAACCTTCCTTATTTTGAGTATATTCAAAACAGATGTTCTTATATTCGATATTGTAATAATCATTAAATATTGCCTGATCTTTATATTCTATATTTTCAACATTTAATTCTCTTATCAAATCTTCAAATTCAATTATTTGTTTTAAAGACATATACGCAATATGGAAATGAGAATAATTATCTATTATTTGGTTAATTGGCATTATCATTACAAGACCAATTGTAATTGATACAATATAGACAGGAATTTTAAGAAAGGGTGCAGATAATATCATACCAAAAATTAATAAATTCCAAAATGAATATGCAATAATATAATTATTAATATAATAATTATTAAATTGATATCTTAATTGTTTAAGAATATTTGTTTTATTAACAATGCTTTTTATATAAAAATCATCACTTTTTTTATCATTAATTTTTAACTCTTTAAATCCTTTAATTAAATGTTCTATATTATCAAATAATTGTTTTTCATTTTTATTAAGTCTTTCATAGAAATCAATAATAATTAAATGATTAAATGAATATATAAATGAGCCTATTATTGTTATAATTATCATTAATACAAATGCCGGCCAATAGATAATGCATACAAGTATATAAATCATTATTGTTCTGATGCCGCCTAAAATTGTTTGAAGCATTAAATTTGATGAATCAGAAATTGCTTTTATTTCAGAATTTAAGATTGAAAATATTTTTGTTTGACCAATTTTTTCAAATGATTGTAAATTTATTTTTCTAATACAGTTAATTACATCAAATTGCAGAGAATATATTTTTTGTTCAACTGCTCCATAAAAGTGTTTATTAAGATTTCTTGTTGTTATCATTAAAAGTATCAACAATAAAACAAACTTTGTAACTTCAAGATAAATAGAATTATTCGCATGCAGATTAGCTGAATTGATTAACAAAACATTTAAACCTACAATACTGAAAGAAACCATTAATATTAAAAAAATTATTTTTGATAAACTTACATTACTCTCTTTAAATAAACTTACAAAAAAGCTATTTTTTTTTATTGATTTTTCATTTTTAAATTGTTTATAATCTTTATTCTTTTCAATTTGTTCTTTAAGTTGAGAGTCTGACCTGATTTGATTAGAATTCAAAGAATAATTTGAAAAAATATCAAAATTTATATTTTTAGATTTATCTGGAATCCATTTTTCAATATTTTTTCCATTTTCCATTTTTATAACATAATCTGCACAATTAAAAAAATGATCATCATGTGTTACAGCAATAACAGATTTCCCTTTATTTTTCATTAAAGGCAGAAAGGTTGTGTAAAAATATTTTCTAAAATAATAATCCTGATTAGCAGCCCATTCATCAAAAATATATATTTGTTTATCTTCAAGAATCGAAATTATGAGTGCAAGTCTTTTCATTTGTCCAACAGATAGGTCTTTGTTTGTAAACTTACCATTTTTGTGCTTTGTTTTCTTGTTAAGTTTCATAGTTCTTATTAATTCATCTATTTTATCATCATCAAATTTATCAATTCCATAAAGTTTATCAAACAAATGATAGTCAGTAAAAATAGTAGAAAATAAAAATTTATGATTTTCAAATTCATAATCATTGCCATCAATCTTACAAATTCCAGAATCAGGTTTATAAAGTCCTGTTAATACTTTTAAAAATGTTGATTTACCACTTCCATTACCACCAACAATAAAAATAATATCGCCTCTTTTGATTCGAAAATTGTCAATATATATATTAAAAGGTATATCAACATTTTCCTCATGATATGTATATGAAATGTTTTTCATTTCAAATTCTTGAAAATTTTTTATTTTTTCATTTTTTTGATTATGTAAAAGCTGATCAGGCTCTTTAACATTAAATAAATTTATTTGTTTATTTAACCTTTCTAAAGCAGCCATGCCTTCAACACTTTTTTGAGTAGATACAATTATACTTAAAATATACCTGAACATACTCAGAGCAATTATTACGCCAATAATCAGTTTATAAGTATCTAAAGTATTGAAGTAAATAAAACAAGAGCTTGCTAAAACTATAAATGATGATAAAGAATAATTTATAAACAATTCTCCAAAATAAAATCTATTTTGAATTCTTTTATTTTTTATTTTAGTAATTAATTTAGTAAAATGAATATTAAAAATTTCATCACTCTTATTTAAATTGAACTTGAGTTCTTTAAAACCATATAAAATATCTTTAAAGCTTTTGGATAAAATACTATGTTGTGTTAGTTCTTCGTGAACTAATGATTTAATAATTTTTTGGAAAGTTTCTAAAGTTATTAAAAAGAATAGACACCAAAATATCAAAAAAATACCTAAAATTTTTGAAATAAAAAAAAAGATATAAATCCAAGCAATTAAGAGCAGTAAATTCACTTGTATAATATCAATTATAATTGTAACACCTTGAGTTATTGTCTTTGAATTAATAATGCTCATAAATATTTCAGTTTTATTTATTTTTTCAAATTCAGACAATTTTAAGTGTCTTATACTATTTGTAATCTTTAAAACAATTGATTCCAAGTATTGTTCAATTAACAATGAAACTTTTTTTTGAGAATATCTTTTTGACAGTAGAAAAATTATTATTATTATCGGCAATATTATTACATAAAACTTATAGTTACTTTTAGTTAATAAATCTATAATAGCATTTGAATACAATATCAGCAGTAGTCCACCAGCAATACCATTTATAATAGAAAGTCCAAGAATGTAGTAAGTCTGTTTTACTGATATATTAAATAGTAATTTTAACAATTTCATTATTATAACCTGCAACCTATATATAATTCATTACAAATTGAAAAAAAATGTTAATAATTCTACTTTGGTAAACTGAAAAATAATGTATTGTTATATTGAAAAGTAAAAAATCATTTAAAAGTATCTTTTTTAAATTTCAGGGTGACTCAGCGCTGAAAGCGCGAATTATTATAGCCCAGGGCGAAGCCCTGGGTTATATAAAACCTTGATTTTAGCCCTGAAAGGGCGAATTAAAATATGAATTAATTATTAATTCGCCCTTTCAGGGCTTAGATCATCATAGATCATTACCCAGGGCTTCGCCCTGGGCTATAATAATTCGCACCTTCGGTGCTTAAGTTTGTCTATTTGTATCAATCTACCCCGAAATTTAAAGAATATACATTTAAAACTTAATATGTTTTATATTTCAGAATTTTAAATATTTGTCTACCAAAGTAGAAATAAAACTACCAGTGTAAACTATAAGTTTGTCATCCCCTTGTAGGATATAAAATTATCAGGTTTTAGATGATATAAACAACCTTCCCCTTCCTTTCAGAAAGAAACAAAGTATTCATATCATCTACATACAGATTTAGTCATAAAGATTTTGGCAAGGCGCCAGATCAAAATTATCCGCAGGCGTACAATAGTACGTTGAGGACGAATTTTTATCTGGGAACACAGTCCAAAATCTTTATGACTAAATCTGTATAATATTTTTAGCACATGTTAAGGGGTGAATAATTTATTGGTTAATGTATTACTTTGGAAAACCAAAAAATAACTTTATGATTTTTAAATTTTAAACAAAAACTTTTTTGCAAATATTTAAAATATATTTTTATTTATTTCATTTATCAGATAAGTGAAATCAATAAAAAATTATATATTAGTACATGAATCAATATTAAAAGCTATATCTTGATTTTGCAATTTATTGATATATTGTTGGTGTTTCTTTTATAAAAGAGCTGTTTTCAATAGAATCAACAATAAATTTAGCAACGGCTGAGCGGCTAATACCTTTTGATAATGGTCTATCTTCTGCAACTGTATATGAAGAGTTTTCATTATCATTTAATAAAACTGGTCTTACAATGGTCCAATTTAAATTTGATTGTTTTAGTAATTCTTCTTGTTTTGTATGATCACTAAAAGTAACCCATAAATTGCTATATTTTAATAATAATTTAAATATAATATTCACCTGATTATATGTATCACCCACTCCCCATGTACTCATTGAAACTATTCGATTAACATTTAATTCTTCCATGGCTTTTACAATTACATTAATTGAATCCGAAATTAATGTAGGTGGTGAAAGTATCTTTGCCCATGGGAAATCAGATTTACGTACAATGTTTAAACAACAAACAATAGCATCAACACCTACTAAAGATTTTTTGACAATTTCAATATCAGTTGGAAGACCTTCAAAGCATTCTACTTCTGATAAATCCATTTTATTTTTGTTTCTAACTACTGCATTAACTTTATGATTTCTTTTTAAAGCTTCTTTAGCTACAATTTTTCCGGTTCTCCCAGTTGCTCCAAATATTAAAATTTTCATTAATATCCTCCTTTAATTTTTATTTAATAAATTAAATTATTATAATTATATTTATAATTATTACAACAAAAATTGTAATACTATAATACTAACTATTACAATTTTTTTTGTAATGAAATATATTGATTTTTTATAATACAATTTAAAAAAATATTTTTCAATAAAAAAAATTTATTGTTCAAATAAAATATTTTATGGACTTTCATAAAAAATTATGTTAAACAAAAAAAAATGAAAAATTTACTTCAAAATTATTTATCCCCAATATATATTAAGTTTTTATTATAATTTTTGATATATTATTCATTAAAAAAATTAATGAATAAATGAAATAAAAATTTGTATTATAATTTTTTATTAATTTATTATTTTTTAGAATATTTTCTGAAAATTAATTACCTGCCTTACCAACATATAGATAAGGGCTTATTTTTTTTATTATTTTATCATCAATAATTTTAAATAGTTGTTTAGTTAAAAAGTAAGATTTTATAAATTTAGATTGTTTAATAATACCATTTATAAAATTATTTATAATTTTTAAACATTATAAGATACTGAAATTTGAATATAGGTACAAAGTGGGTGAAATATTTGATACAATTAAAGAAAAAAGCAGAAGATTATCATATGTTTTACTGTCATATTTTATTCTTTTACTTTTCATATGTGCATTTTTATTCCATAGAATTGTAATAATTGTTCCTGCTGGACATGTTTCAGTATTTTGGAGTTTATTCTTTGGTGGAACTTATGTCAATTATGTTTATGGAGAGGGAATTCATTTTATTTTTCCATGGGATACAATGACTAAATATGATGTAAGGATTCAAGAAATTTCGCCCAAATTTTTTGTTTTAACAAAATCAGGACTGAGAGTTAAGATTTTTCTATCTATTAGATATTCTCCAGAATATAATTTAGTAGCACTGCTACACCAGAAAGTTGGCCCTGATTACGCAGAAAAAATTATTGTGCCTGAAATAGAGTCTGTTTTGCGTGAAGTTATTGGAACTATGGATGCTGAAACAGTTTATACAACTGGAAGAAAAGTAATTACAAAAGCTATAGATGAAGCAATTGAACAACTTGCACAAAGATATATTATCGTAGATGACGTTCTTATTAGAAGTATTATCCTTCCTGATTTAGTACAGAATGCTATTAAATATAAGATAAAACAAAAACATTTAATTGAAGCACGAGAATTTAAAGTTCAAATAGAAAAAAAAGAAGCTGAAAGAAAACGTGTTGAGGGTGAAGGTATTAGAGATCATAATTTAACTGTAGCACAATCCCTTAAGGATGAAAATGTATTAAAATGGCATGGAATTCAAGCTTTACATGCTTTTGCACATTCAGGAAGATCTAAAGTTGTTGTTCTTAGTGTGGGAGAAAGTGGTGTACCTGTTATTTTAGACACAAAAGACGATGATAATAATCAATTTGGTAACAATTTAAATGATACCAGTCAAAAAAAATCTATAATAATTCAAAATTCAAATAATTTTGATGAAGAATTATCAGACACTATTATTGAACCTGTTCAAGATGATGTTTTGGATTATAATTCCAATTTTGAAACTGATAAGAATTTTATTGAAAGTAGTGAATCAAATAATCAAAATATTACACCATCTACGAATGATCCAAATACTACTACAAGTAATAATACAACCAGTGATGATTTAAATGAAAAAGATTAATATTATTTTTGAAATAATCTTAATTTTTGTAATTCTTGTATCGTGCAATAATGAAGAATTACGAAATAACAGAGCTGAAGATTCAAAAGATATCAAAATAGGAATAGTGTTTACTTCAAGTCATTCAAATTTTTTTTTAGAAGGTGTTAATTTAGCTGTAGATGAGATAAACGAAAATGGTGGATTATTTGATAAAAAAATTAACACTGTTTTATATGATGATGAAAATAATAAAGAAAAGGGACAAGAAATTGCAATAAAATTAGCAAATGATAAAGATATTGTTGCTGTTATTGGCCATAAAAACTCAAGGGTTGCTATACCAGCATCTATTACTTATGAAAATTTAGGAGTAATATTTTTATCATATGGTGCTAAAGATCCAAATTTAACTTTATACAGCGGTAATTACACCTTTAGAAATATTCCAAATTTAAAAGTATATGCTGATGCTATTGCTGATTATGCCAAAGAAAATAAGGCAAAAAAAATTATTGTTTTTCATGAACGTGATTCAACACAAATGAATTTTACTGAAATATTTAAAAAGCGTGCTAATGAATTGGGAATTGAAATAGCAACTTCAAGATCATATTTTGAATGGGATGATGATTTTAAAGAGCTTATTTCTTCAGTAAAAAATAAATTTGAATTTGATACTATATTTATAGCAGGTAATCTTCCTGCTGCAGGTATATTAATTAAACAAATAAGAGAAATGGGGATTAGTTCACAAATAATAGGAGGAGATGGAATTGATTCTTCTGATTTATGGGCAATAGCTGGTAAAGCATCTGAAAATGTTATTGTTCCAACTGTTTTTAATCCAAATTATCCAAATAAGTTAACTAGAGATTTTGTCAATAATTTTGAAAATAAATATGATTTTATTCCTGATACATGGGCTGCACAAGGTTACGATGCTGTTTCATTAATTGCGTATGCAATTATAAAAAATCGTTCAGCAAAACCACTACATATAAGTACATGTCTTAGATTTTTGGAAAACTGGAATGGTGTTACAGGCAATTATTCATTTACTAATAATGGTGATATTGTCGGAAAAAGAATTCACTTCAAAAAAATGAAAAATGGAAAATTTGTTTTTACTCAGCAGAAAATTAAGTATCATACAGATCTATTTAATTACTTTAAAAAAGATACTATTAGAATACCAATAAGTGGAAATATTGAAACAATAGATCCATGTTTTACTGCTGACTCGATATCAATTGATTTAATTAATCAACTATTTCTTGGTTTAACTAGTTTAGATATAAAAACTTATGAGCCAATTCCTGAATTTGCCAAAAGTTGGAATCTTAGTGACGATAAGCTCACCTATACTTTTAATCTTAGAGAAGATGTAAAATGGTCTTCTGGTAAACCAATAACTGCTCATGATTACGTATGGACTATAAAAAGAAATATTCTTCAAAAAAATGCACCATACAAAATTACACTTGGAATAATTAAAAATGCCGATGATATCATTGACAATAAAAGTAATGATTTGTCATCATTAGGGGTTTATGCCAAAGATGACTATACATTAGTTTTTGAACTTAAAAATCCGCTTCCTAGTTTTCCAAGACTAACAAATTTATATATTTATAGACCATTACCTTCTGATATTATAGATAAATTCGGTGATAGTTGGACTGATCCAGAAAACATAGTTACAAATGGGCCTTATAAAGTTGCTATTTGGGAAAAGGACAGAGGTATTTTTTTAAAAAAAAATCAACATTATTATAACCAAGAAAAAGTTTTAATACCTGAAGTTAGATATTATATTATATCTCAGAATTCACTGGGATTAGCTATGTATGAAAACGATGAGCTGGATATTATTGGGAGTTCATATCTAAAAATACCATTAAATAAATTAACATACATAAAAGAAGATCCAGTTTTAAAAGATGAATATTCTTATCAACCAAGTTTCTGTACTTATGCATATATATTTAATTGCGATTTAAAGCCCGTAGATAATCCTATTGTCAGACAGGCTATCTCATATGCAATAGATCGGCAATTAATTATTGATATTATTACTATGGGTAATGAAAGAATCGCCAGAACCTTTACACCTCCTTCAATATTAGAAATTTCAGATGATAATTATTTAAAATCAGGAATTTCATTTAATCCTGAGAAGGCGAAATCATTATTATCAAAAGCTGGCTATCCAAATGCAAAGGATTTTCCTGATATTAAATTGTTAGTTAATGATTCAAATGAGACTAACATTATGATTGCTTCTGCAATAAAAACAATTTTAAAGCATTACTTAAATATAAATCTTATAATTTTTGAAAAAACATGGAGTCAATATATTGAATATGTAACAGAGAATAATATTTTTCATTGTTTTAATCTTACTTGGTGCGGAGATTATTATGATGCTGAAAATTGGTTATATTGCTTAAATCCTAAGAATACTTTTTTAAAGTTCGGTTGGGAAAATTCAAAATTCTCTGAATTAATTGATAGTGCTGTTAAAGAACCTGACCAGAAAAAAAAAAACAAAATATATTTATTAGCTGAAAATATTTTATGCCATGAAGAAGCTGTTTCTTTACCTCTTTACTTTCAAACTTCACAATGCTTAGTTAAATCCAGGATTAAAAATTGGAATCATATGGCATTAGGTGGTCAACAAATTCGCAACTGGTATTTTGAAAATAAATGAAAACAAAAATTCTAATAACAATTATTACTATTTTTGTTTTAATTATTTCTTATTTAATATTTAAAACAAAAATAAAATCTCAAAATAAATTGATCAATTTAGCTGTAGTGGGTCCTATGATGGGTGAGTGTCATAAAAATGGGGAGGCAATGTTAAAAGGTATTAATTTATTTATTGAAAGTTTAAATTCAAACGCAATGTATAATAGCAAAAATATAAAATTACATACTTATGATGATATTGATAAACGTACAGCAGTTAGAATAGCTTCTCAAATATCAGATAATAATAAAATCTTGATGGTTTTAGGTCATTATTATAGCGATAATTCTATTGCTGCTGGAGGAATTTATAAAAAAAGCGGAATACCTGTTATTACAGCTTCAGCAACTTCAAATATGGTAACATTTGAAAATAATTGGTATTTTCGTATTGTGCCAGATGATCAATTTATGAGAAATCTTTTATTTAGTTATATTAAAAAATTTAAATCTAACGATAAAATAAAAATTGTTTATTATGCACACAGCAGTATTTCTAATGAAATAGAATTCTATAAAAAAAAATATGGCGCGTCCATTACTAAGCAGTTAATTTTTTCTGATAGTGAATCAAGTATTGAACATGAATTAAAAAATATTGCAGGTATTTTAAGATCTGCTAAGGAACCAGGAATTTTAATATTTCTTACAAAGGAGTTAGAAAGTGTAAAAATGTTCACAACTTTAAGATATCCTGGTACTAATTATGAAGTTATTGGAACCGATACATTTTCAACTCCTGCATTTTTATATCAGTTTAATAAAAATAAACTTGAAAAAAAGAATCCTGGATATTTTTCTAATGGTATAGTTGCCTTGTCTGCATATTGGGGAGAAATTGCTGATTATGATGAAGCTATTAAATTTCAAAGCTTATATTTTCAGAAATATAACAAACGTCCTTGCTGGGTAGAAGCTGCTTATTATGATGCTATGAAAGTGGCTTTAAAAGCAATTATAAGTGCAGAAGTAAAAGGAAATGATATTCGTGAAGATAGAAAAAATATTAGAAATGCTTTAAGCAGAATTAACAATAAAGAAATTGCAGTTAGAGGAATAACTGGTGATATTTATTTTGACAAAAACAATGGATCAAATCGTCCATTACTTGTAGGATACTGGCAAAATCAAAAATTTATACCTTATTTCAATCAGTTTGTCAAAAAAAATGAAAATATTGAAAAAATATATAATAACAACACAAATAAAAAAATTGATGAATGCGATGTGAAAATTGAAGACGTTTATTATTCTGTTCTTAAAGTAATTTACATAGGATTGGATGTTATTGATATTATAGATATAGATACAGATAATGGAATATTCAATGTTGAATTTTATCTCTGGTTTCGTTATGAAGGAGACTTTGATGAAAATAATATTTCATTTATTAATTCAAAAAATACAATAACATTAGACAAGCCATTTTATACTGAAACTAAAAACAATATAACGACTAAAACATACAAGCTAAAAGGAATTTTTAAATATAATTTTAATAAAAATAATTTTCCATACGATAAACATAAGCTTTCTATCAATATAAGACATTCTAAGACCCCCAGATCAAAATTAATCTTAATTCCTGATAAAAATGGCTTACAATATTGCGATGATGAAATATTTTTTGAAAATTATAATATCTTTAGCATTAATAAAAAATGGGATGTATTTGATATATCATATTTAAATGATATACTAAAAGTTCCTGTTTCCATAAATGAATATGAAGATTATTCTCAATTAAAAGTTTTTATTCAAATAAAAAGAAATAACAGACTATCAATTTTACTAAAACATTATTTTCCCCAAATTTTTTTATTAATATTTTTGTATTTTATAAAATTCATTCCATTTCATAGAATAAAATTTAACTTTATTATAATTTTAACTATTTTCTTGTTAGCTTTTAAATTTCATTGGCTTCAATATAATTATGTAAAACAATATGAATATTTTCAATATTCATTTTATTTAATATATTTTCTTACTATTACCTCTTTATTGTACTTTATAACTGTTTTTTTTATATCAAGTAATAGTAATTTTAATAAATGTATAAAATTTTACAATATTTACTATATATCAGTTATTTTATCAGGCGCTGGTTATATAACTAATCTGTATTTTTCGTTCTAACAGATTTTGTAGCAGGGGTAGTAATATCTTAGGACGGCATAAATTCCTTGATTGGAGTCCCAAATCTTTAGATTTTGGCGTCAAAAAAAAAACAAATGAGATAACTTTATGCAAAATCTAAAGATTTGGGACTCCAATCAAGGAATTTATAGTCATAGAATTATTGACTCACCACAAAATCTATTAGAATCAGCTGTATTTAACAAATAATAGTTAATTAATATGAAGATAAAATTTATTATAATTACAGTTATTAGTATTTTAAGTATTTTAGCTGTACTATTGTTTAGATCAGAAAATAAGGAAAAAATATATATTGCTGTTGCTGGACCAATGAATACATATACTGGAATAGAGATGTTGCAAGGAATAGATATGTGTAAAGAAAATGTTAATAAGCAAGGCGGTATTCATGGCAAAAAGATAGAATTAATAATTTTTGATGATGAAAATGATATTAATAAAGGTAAAGAAATTGCAGCAAAAATAGTAAATATGAATAAGGCATTAATAGTATTAGGACATTACTACAGTTCAGTTTCTAATGCTGTTGGAAAAATATATAAAAGAAATGAAATTCCTGCAATCACAGGTTCTGCAACTGCGAGGAATGTTACCTTTGGAAATGAATGGTATTTTAGAACTATTCCAAACAATACTATTCAGTCTGAATACATTGCTAACTATATTTTTCATATTTTAAAAAAAGATATTATAAGTATAGTATACACAAATGATAGTTATGGAATGTCTCTTATTGAAGGATTTGAAAAAATTTCAAATAATATTGGTTTGAAAATCAATAATAGGTATAAAATTGATCAAAATAATAGTGAAATGAATGATAGATTAGATGAAATTGTAAATAAAATTAATGAAAATGATGATTCACAAGTAATTTTTATTGCAACACATACTAAAGAAGGTGCAAAAATTATTACAAAATTAAAACAAAAAGGATGTTATAAATTATTATTTGGATCTGATTCTTTTTCAAATAATCTTTTGATAAAAGAAATTGAAAATTTTCAAAGCAATTTAGATATTAATGATATTTTAGATAATGTGTTTTGTGTTTCACCATTTATGCCTGATACAGCAGGTAAATATGCTAATAATTTTAATAAAGAATTTAAAAAAAAATTTTTAAAACTTCCAGGATGGCGTTCTGCTTGTTATTATGATGCTATGCTTATGGCATGTGAAGCAATAAAAAATTCTAATATTAAAGGTAAAGGTTATATTAGAGAAAATAGAAGAAATATTCAAAAAGCCCTTGTAAAATTTTATGGTAGAAGGAATGCTGTTAATGGGGTTGGAGGATATTTATTTTTCGATGATAATGGTGATGTGGATAAACCATATTCAATATGTTTGTATCAGAAGGGACAACTTTTACCTGCATATTTTCAATATCAACAAATTACTAATATAAATAGAAAAAATCTTATTAATGACATATTAGATAATAAGATATATCAGATAAGCAGTAAATTAATGAAAAAAGTAAAAGTTGTTTTTACTGGGATTCATATAAAAGATATTTCGGAAATTGATATTATAAATAAAAAATTTAAATTAAACTTTGAATTATGGTTCAAATATCAAGGTGAATTTGATGATAGTAACATAGAATTTATTAATTCTATTAATAATATAAAATTAGAAAAACCTGTTAAAGAAATCATAGAAGGTAAAACAATTTATAAAATATATAATATTAATGATTTTTTTAAAATTGATACAGATTTTAGTTATTATCCATTTGATAAGCATATTTTATCAATTAAAATTAAACATCGCAATGAAACAAGCGATAAAATCATATATGTACCTTATAGCTGTGATTTTAAAAATTCATATATTAATACTTTACAAAAATGGTTTATTAATAAAACTGAATTTTTTCAGGATATAATAGTAAATAAATCCACTCTTGGAATTACGAAATATTTTAATAATCCACTTGATTTTACTTATTCAAGGCTTAATACAAATATTTATATTGAAAGAAAATTAAAACAAAGATTGTTGCAAAAAATTTATCTAATTTTCGCAATTTTAATAATTTTAATTTCAATTAATTACTTATCATATAATCTAAAAACAAAAACCTTAACACTCTTTACAATATTTATTTTCTGTACTTTAGGTTATCAAACTGATTTCACTTGTGTAGATATGTTAACCTTTAATGATGTATTATTTTTTATATTGTATGTTTTTATTATTATTTCCACAATATTTATTATTATTGAATATTATTATACTAAACAAGTTAATACTTATGAAAGTTTATATAAAATTGAAAAATTTATAGTTTATCCAATAGCAGCATTTATAACATTATATTTATATTCAAAATTATAATTGTCTAAAAATTTATTTTTCTTACTATAGCGAAAGCTATTATTATTATTAATTTAATTTAAAAAAAAGGAGTATCTTATGGAAAATCAAACAAAAAATGTACAACAAACAGTTTTAGAACCATCTACATCTGATATTGATTCAATGATAAGGAATCATGTTTACAGTTCAATTACAGTTGGTCTTATTCCTCTGCCACTTGTTGATTTTGTAGGTGTAGCAGCAGTACAAATGAATCTAGTTAGAAAACTTGGGAAAGCATATGGAATTCCATTCTCACAAGATTCAGTAAAAAATGTACTAAGCTCACTTATTGGAGGCACAATACCCGCTACAGCCGGGCTGCCATTAAGTAGTGCTGTAAAAACTGTTCCACTTGTTGGTCAGTCATTAGGGGCATTAAGTATGCCAATAGTTGCAGGTGCATCAACTTATGCTATTGGTAAAGTTTTTTATAGACATTTTGCTTCTGGAGGGACATTTTTAACATTTAATCCTGAAAAAGCTAAGGATTACTATAATAAAATGTTTAATGAGGGGCAAAAAGTTGCTACTGATATAAAAAATGATAAAAAAAAATAGATAGATTAAATATTTTATAAAATTTTATATCTTAATTTTTTGGTTCTTATTATAGGCTTTCTATTTAATCTATAATAAGAACCAAATTGATTTTTGGGAATTAATTAAGAAATGAATTATATATATGATAAGGATTTAGAGTTTTTAAAATATTGTAACAGATATTATTTAAAAGATGACTTAGATAATCTTGTTCACATATTAATCTATGATCATAATAATAAAAGGAGATTAACAGATGAATTAACCCTTTCAAATGAATTTAAAAAATTTTATCCTTGCCATGTGAAATATTGGAAAAGCATTGCAGCAGAAATACAGCGAGTTGGTTCTAATAGTATAATGAGAACATTAAGAGGCAACATTGGAGTTCTTTACAGAGATATTTTATTGAATACATGTAAAATTATGAAAGTCAAGGTTAATAAAAAAGAACCTACTATAAAAATAGAAAAATCTCTTATAGAACAAACAGCTGAAAAATATATTGACTGCCTGAATGAGAAACAAAAAATTATTTTATTAAATCAAATTAAAAAAGAGCTTTCAGTAGATGAACAAAAAAAGTTGGGTTTATATAATCAATCAAATATAGATAAAGATTTATTAAAAATAATAGTAAAAAAAATATTACATAAAGTTACAATTGGCTCATTACAATATCAACTTTTTATACAGATAACAACATGGATTGTTATATCTTTTACTGGTCAGGCATTAATTAACACAGCAGCATCTCAATTATTATTAAGTACTTTTGGAGGTCCTGTTACATTATCATCTGCAATAGCGACAACCAGCTTTCAAATATTTACTGGACCATCATATAGGATAACAATACCTGTTGTGTTTCATATTGCCAGTATGAGAAAAAAATATAAAAATCCACCTTCAATTTTTAGAAGAATAGCTCATTATTTTAGTAATACAAAAATAGATTATATACATTTTTAACTTTAAAATTTATAAAATTATATATTAAAAAAATTAATATGACACAATTACACTTTCCAAATTCAATAATTATAAAACCAGTTGGGTCTTTTTGTAACTTAAATTGTGATTATTGTTTTTATCTTAGTAAAAACAATCTATATGAAGGTGACTCATCAAGACATCGAATGTCAGCTAATATTTTAGAAAAAATTATAAAAGAAATGTTTATTCATTCAAATGAACCATCTTTTATATGGCATGGTGGAGAACCAACATTAATGGGTTTTGATTTTTTAACCCAAATTATATCTTTTCAAAAAAAATATTCCAATGGAAAAAAATATCATAATTCAATTCAAACAAATGGATTTTTTCTAAGTACAACATGGATGGATTTTCTTAAAAATGAAAATTTTTTAGTAGGAGTTTCTCTTGATGGACCTGAACATGTTCATGATTATTATCGTAAAACTAAAAAAGGCAGGTCAACATTTGAAAAAGTTTATAAAAATGTTAAAATTCTCCAAAAAAAAGGAGTGTTGTTTAATATTTTAGCTACAGTTAACAATTATTCAGTTAACTATCCAAAAGAAATATATAATTTTTTTGTTGATAATGAATTTTATTATATGCAGTTTTCTCCAGTATTAGAGCAGGATCCAAATAATATTAATAAAGCAGCTAATTTTTCTGTTGATTCAAACGACTATGGAGTATTCCTGTATGAACTATTTAAATTATGGATAAATGATTTTGATTTTTCTCATTTAAAGCAAAAAACATCCATAAGGTTCTTTGATAATATTATGCAGTTATATATAGGTATAATACCTGATCATTGCATGCTTCACAAAAATTGTAATCAATATCTTGTAATTGAACATAATGGTGATTTTTATTCTTGCGATTATCTTGTATCTAATGAAACTAAGATTGGAAATATTAATAATATATCTATATTCCAAGCATTTAACTCAAAATCACATATAGAATTTGGTAATCAAAAAAGTAATATTAATGAAAAATGTAAAAAATGTATGTGGTTGAAATTATGTTATGGTGGATGTATTAAAGATCGTATAAAAGATAAAAGAGATAATGGACATAATCACTTCTGTAACTCAAATAAATATTTTTTTAGTCGTACTCATGAACAATTTAAAAAGTTAGCATACTTATATAATAAATATTATAAGAATTAATCCTTGACCCTGATTTCTCACCATCAATAAAATGAATGGAAATTTTATTTGTGCTGAAAATAACGTGATATAGTAAGTTAGTAAATGTTCCTGTAATAACATATTTTTCTAATTTGCAATAAAAAAGGATTTCAATTCTCTTCTTACGTATTGGGTTTGAAATCCTTTTTTTATTTTTCAATTTTCTTCTTCGAATCCTTTTGTTAACTCAGCAGTGTATGTATTATTTTCTAACTTTGAATTGAATAGAAAATTTTTTTTTGAAAAGAATATTTTTGGGCTTAGATCGAAAGGTGAGTTATCTATACATTTTCTTCAATTTTTTTCAATGGAGATTTTTAATAACTATTTGAATATTAAGAATTAGCTTGTAGTTTTAAACCGACAGAACCTATTAGTAAAATTAGTCTTGACTTGTGATGAGACCTATTGTAACATCAGCACAAATTCTAATATTTGATCTGTGTAAAATACCAATTGTGTGCTATATAAGAACAATCATCGGTTCAATTAAGCTTAATTCACACGTCAATTAAAAAATATATATTACTATTTTTAAAATTGACGAAATATTGATGCTTACTTATTCATTATAATAACTGTACTTGGCTTACATACGAAAGTTGAAAGGTTTTTTTAGAATATGAAACAACATATTGATAAATTTTTAGAAATTTTAGATGACATTTATAATCTAAATGATAAAGAAAAACTAACAAAAATCTGCACATTTATTAAGTCGGCAAACACTATTACACCTAATATCTATAGTCCCACAAATTTAAAACACCTGTTTACATATCCAGATCCAATAGGCATTGCTGCTGACTTTTTATCCAACTATATTAATTCTAACGTTCTTACTGAAGAATGTTCTCCTGTTTTAACCCACTGAGGATCCCGGCTTTGGCTATGGCTTTAATATGCATGAAATAGCAAATGAAATACGACAAAATCTAAAAGGTGAAATTTTTATTGACTCTGTTCATGGACAGGGAACAACTTTTATAATTAAAATA
>Ga0272440_1000892_pt1 | contig 25104 bp, 24 predicted proteins | sample SSMMMBAug17_FD_192440 | JGI IMG/M metagenome (GOLD analysis project Ga0272440, IMG submission 192440) | Marine sediment archaeal communities from Little Sippewissett salt marsh, Falmouth, MA, United States - SSM-MMB-Aug17 | ecosystem: Environmental > Aquatic > Marine > Wetlands > Sediment ...
ACTGGATACACATGGAAATTATGAGGAAATGACATCTGAAAATGGCATTATTCGATCAACAGTATTGCCTGGATTTCAATTTCGTATTGATGATTTGTATCGGCAGCCAGAGTTAATGTCCCTGATCGATGATCCGGTGTATCAATCGTACATCAAAAAAGATTTTCAGGAAGAACGAAAAGCAAAAGAATTGGCATTAAAAGAACTTGAAACTGTACGATTGTCTGAACAAAAAGCGCAACAGGAAAAACAAGCTGCTATTGAAGAAAATAAACGTCTTAAACAACTTTTGAACAGCCAACAGCAAGATTCAACAATATGAAATTTCAATAAAGCAGATTTATGGAGTAATATTATGAAACTCGGTATAATCGGACATTCCGGTTCTGGAAAAAAAACATTATTTGAAGCCTTTACAGGCTTATCCATTACAACATCCCAAAAGCAAGAAGATCTTTTTGGTACAGTAACAGTGCCTGATGAAAGAATTCAACATTTAAGTAACATTTATCAGCCGAAAAAAACAATTTATGCACAGGTGGTATATTATTTACCGGCGCAGATTTCCGGTCAAAAAGATGCTCAAAAATCTGAAAGTATCTGGTCCGGATTGCGCAATTGTGATGCCTTAATTCTTGTTGTCCGAAATTTTAATATGTATGGCATGCCCCCCCCCGCACCGGAAAACGATTACCTCAAACTTTCTGAGGATATGATCCTGGCTGATTATCTGGTCGTTGAGAAACGAATTGAACGTATTGAAAAAGAAAGAAATAAAAAAAATGTCGGCAATAACGAGCTGGATTTATTGAAACAATGTTTGGATCTGCTTGAAAAGAATCAACCCATTAGAAACAATCAAGAACTGGCAATGGCACCAGAATTGAAAGGTTTTGCATTTATTACTGCACGTCCAGTATTGATATTATTCAACAATGCGGATGAAGACAATGCCCTGCCCGATCTTCCTGGTTGCTTTGCAAACGAAACTGTGTTACCCATTCGGGGCAAGCTCGAACAAGAATTATCTCAAATGACTGCTCAGGAAGCCTCTGAATTTTTGGAAGAATTCGAGATTTCAGCATCAGCCATGACACGCATCATTAGTGCTTCATACGAATTAATGGGATTGATTTCATTTTTTACTGTGGGTGAAGATGAGGTTCGTGCCTGGACCATTCCCAAAAATACAAGAGCGGATGATGCTGCTGGCGCAATTCATACTGATTTTAAAAAAGGATTTATTCGGGCGGAGGTTTTATCTTATGCAGATTTTATTGATGCCAACAGTAAATATGCTGAAGCTCGGAAAAAGGGTACAGTCAGATTGGAAGGTAAAACCTATATTGTTAAAGATGCTGATATTATTCATTTTAGATTTAACGTATAAGTAAAGATCGGAAAATAAGATGCCCATTTTTGTTGATTGTAACAAAAATAAGGTTATATAGAAACCCAACATGCTACGTCTCTACTGTACTTTTACTTTAAAACGAACAATATCAATAATGGGAAAACTAATTTCAACGTATTTCTGAGTGATTGATATTATCGGTTTGGACAGTCCAACCGAAAAAAAATAAATATGAAAAAGGGAGATTTTTTTGAAATGAAACGATTTTATGTGTTTATGTTATTGTGTGTCAGTATCATTTTGTTATTTGCAAATGGTGCATCAGCGAAAAAACCCTCATTGTCCAAATGGAAACCCGCTTTTGATCCATCAGGCGCAAAATACAAATGCATTGTATCCAATGTATCGCATCCGGTGATCAAAGGTGTCTATGCGGGGTTTGCCATTCGTGATGAGCTATGGAAACGATCAAAAGGGCAAATATTTATAGATTTCAAACCTTTTTCCATGCTCGGTGGCGAAGTTGAAGTTCTAAACCAACTTCAAATGGGTGCCATTCAAGGAATGGGTTGCAGTTCAGTTGCAGCAACCAATTTGGGGCCAAGGTTTGGTCTGGTCAATCTACCTTTTTTGATCAATTCTTTTGAAAAGCTGGATCGATTTGCAGAAAGCGGAAAATTGTTTGTTCATTTTATGCGCGCAATGGATCATCAAGGCATAGTTGGCCTTGATATTACTGGCTATGGAAACTATGGATGGGCTTCGACAAAACCGGTGCGTTCACTTGATGATGCCAGGAAAGTTAAATTTCGGGTTGCTGAAGCTGCTGTGAATCAAATGCTTTACAGACAATGGTCTATCAATCCAGTTGTTATGCCCTGGCCTGATGTGCCGGTTGCCCTGAAACAGGGGGTTATTACTGGATTGGACCATACGCCGATGGTCTGTAATATTACGAAAAAATTTGAAGTGGCTAAATATTATACCTATGTGAATTATGCACAGGGATTGTTTATCTGGATCTTTAATAAATCATGGCTAAACAGCCTTCCCCAAAATCTTCAGCAAATCTTTATCAAAACTGTCCATGATGTGTGCGCATCAATTCGAAAACAAACACGCGATCAGGAATTACAGGAAATTGAAAAAGCTAAAAAAGCGGGAATTACATTTATCAAACTTTCTGATAAAGAATTAATTATGCTGAAAAAACGCGGGCATGCGGTGCATGAACGTTATAAATCTGAAATTAACACCTTATATTCCGGGGATATTTATCGACCCAAAGATTATTTAAAAGAAGTTCAGAATTTTATGGGATACAATCCTTGAATCGGCACAAATGATTATTGGCAGTTCAGCCCTATGGAAATTATTTCAACAGGGCTGACGCCATCTGACAGCTTTAATAAAAAGCAACTCGTTTATAAGAGATTAACATGCGAAAAATACTGACAATTACTGATAAAATACTATCATTTCTCGAAGACTGGACTTTGTTCATTGCAGTAATGATAGCCCTGGTTGCATTATTCTTTAATGTAGTGCTGCGTTATGGCTTTAATTACTCGCTGGCATGGTCTGAAGAACTGGTTCGAGAGGTGATCATTTTTACCACATTTATTGGATGTAGTGTGGCAATCAAAAACAGATCAATGATAAAAATAGATGCGTTGGTTCAATTATTTCCTGTTCTCAAAACGCCGCTTAATTATTTGAGCCATCTGGCAACAATTATCTTTTCCTGCATGATCATCTACTATGGGTGGCTCATGGCTGCCCGCCAGGTAATAACCCATCAGAAAACGATCATCATGCAGATTCCAAAAGTATATTTATATGCCATTTTACCTGCCATGGGAATACTCATGCTCATTCGAACAATTCAAGTAATGTACATAGATTTGACCAATGAAGAATTATAATTTCCAAAAAGGAGAATGGTGTTATGGAAAGTAATTACCTGATTATCGGATTAATTTTATTGGGTTGCATGGCCTGTTACATACCTGTTTTTATGTGTTTATTCTTCACCGCTGTGATTGGATTTATTATTACTGGAAAACCCATATTATTTTTATTTAATAGTTTTTTCTTAAGTATGGACAAATTCGCGCTGGTCGTGGTGTTATTTTTTATTTTGTGCGGCAATATCATGACAGCAGGCAGTATTGTTGATAAATTAATCAAAGTAGCCAATGCACTGGTCAGTTGGTTACCTGGTGGGCTTGGGATGGCTGCGATTATCGCATGCGGGCTGTTTGGGGCCATTTCTGGATCGACAGTTGCGACAGTTGTCGCTTTGGGCGGTTTTATGATTCCCGCACTTCTGGAAAATGGTTATGATGAACAATACACGCTGGGCCTCATGACAACGTCCCCAAATCTTGGGGTGATTATCCCGCCCAGTATCGGAATGATTCTATACAGCATGATCAGCAATGTTTCTTTAGAAGGACTTTTTTTAACAGGTTTTGTCCCCGGGCTGTTAATCATTTTGGGCACATGCCTATATACCTTTTTAGTATACCGAAAAAATACAACAATTGTTCGAAAATCCATTCCTGACTTCAAAAATGTGCTTCAGGTGTTAAAAGAAGGTTTCTGGTCATTAATGCTTCCAGTAATAATATTCGGCGGCATTTTTTCAGGTGCGTTTACAGCCAATGAAGCTGCTGTTGTGGCGTGTGTCTATGCATTTATTGTTGAACTGTTTATTCACCAGTCCATCAAGTTTTCAGATGTAAAAACAATTACAGTCAACTCAGCAGTGACATCTGCCTCATTATTAATTATTGTTGCGGGCGCAACATGTTTTGGTCGATATTTGACATTTGAAAATATTCCCGGCCAAATTACTGAAGCTGTTTTGCAAAGCATTCAATCTCCAGTTGTTTTTCTTTTTGCAATCAATATCTTACTGTTAATCATCGGAATGTTCATGGATATTATTTCAGCAACCTTGATTTTGGGCCCTGTCTTTATACCTATGCTGGATGCTTTCGGAGTTGATCCGCTTCACTTTGGATTAATCATGACAGTCAACTTAGCCATTGGGTATTGTACACCGCCAATGGGTGTCAGCCTCTACATTACAGGTTCTATTGGCAAACGAGATTTGATTTTTGTATCTAAAGCAGTTGTGCCTTTTTTGATTATTCAAATATTTGTACTGATATTAATTACGTATCTGCCTGATATCGTTTTGGCTTTGCCGAGAATGATGGGATTCGCATATTGACAGCAAAAAAAGACAATAAAACAATTTTTGTTTGCCAGACATGTGGTTATCAAAGTCGAAAATGGCTGGGAAAATGTAATGAATGCAATACATGGGGCAGCCTTGTCGAAGAGACTGAAATCAAAAAATTGTCTGGTAAATCCAAAAAAACACAGACGAACACACCCATTTCCATTGATCATGTTCATTTAGAACAAGATTATCGTTTAAAAACGCATATTGATGAATTTGATCGGGTTTTGGGGGGCGGCCTGGTTCCTGGATCTCTTGTTTTGGTGGGTGGTGATCCGGGAATTGGCAAATCAACCTTGATGCTTCAAGCGCTCTCAGGTCTGTCAAAGGCAAATCATAAGGTTTTATATGTTTCGGGTGAAGAATCGGTCCGCCAGATTAAAATGCGAAGTGACCGATTGAACACCTCACATGAAAATATGTGGATTGTTTCAGAAACAGATCTAACAGCCATTCATCCAATGGTCGATTCAGTTGCGCCTGATGTATTGGTGGCCGATTCAATTCAAACCTTGTTTAGTCCGGACCTGACAGCAGCACCGGGGACAATCAGTCAGGTGCGTGAAGCAGCCATGCAAATTATGCGGATCGCCAAAACACGTCATTTACCGGTACTGATTGTCGGGCATGTCACCAAAGAAGGTGCCATCGCCGGCCCCAAACTTCTCGAACATATGGTTGATACAGTCCTTTCTTTTGAAGGAGACCGCAATCATGTGTTTCGCATATTAAGAGCTGTCAAAAATCGTTTTGGATCGACCAATGAAATTGGTGTATTTGAAATGAAAGATGCCGGACTTGAGGAAATTAAAAATCCCTCAGCAGTTTTTTTATCAGATCGACCTGAAAATGTGCCAGGATCAGTTGTCACAGCAAGCATGGAAGGAACACGTCCTATTCTTGTTGAAATTCAGGCCCTGGCATCAAGAACAGTTTTTGGCAATCCAAGACGCACAGTACTTGGAATTGACAGCAATCGCGTGGCTGTCTTAGTGGCAGTCGCAGAAAAAAAAGCGGGCTTGAATCTTATTCAGCACGATATTTTTGTTAATGTTGCAGGCGGAGTCAAAATTGATGAACCGGCGGTTGATATGGGAATTCTAACAGCCATTGCATCCAGTTTTTTGGATCAGTCTGTGCCCAATCATACTGCGGTATTTGGTGAGGTGGGACTGACAGGTGAAATCAGGCCAATCAGTCATCTGGAAAAACGCGTGTCAGAAACCTCAAAAATGGGCTTTCAACGCTGCCTGATCCCTTTCGGCAATTTGAAACGCATGAATCAAAAAACAGAAATTGAATTGATTGGTATTCGTGATGTACAACAGGCCATGCTATATTTGTTTGAATAATGAAAAAAAATAAAAAAAATTTATGGGCAGATCATTATACCTGCAAGGCTAAAAATGAAAAATATCCGGCGCGTTCAGTGTACAAGCTTAAGGAGATTCAAAGCAAATTTAAGGTGATTCGTCAGGGATTTTCAGTTCTGGACTTGGGATGTGCTCCCGGTTCATGGACATTGTTTCTTTCTGAAATTGTGGGTCAGTCGGGTTTTATCACTGGTATTGATCTCAAAAAAGTAGACATTAAAATTAATGTACCTCATGAATTTGTAACAGAGGACATTTTCCTGCTCAAAGATGAGAAAACATTGGTTGGCGCCCCATTTGATGTCGTATTAAGTGATATGGCACCCAATACAACCGGACGTAAGGATGTTGATGCATTGCGATCACTTCGATTGTGTGAGGTCGCACTGGCAATGGCCCAAAAATATTTAAAAACCGGCGGGCATTTTGTGTGTAAAATATTTCAAGGCGCAGATACGCAAGCGTTTATCAATTCTGTTAAGAATTGTTTTTCTGCATGTCGATTATTTAGACCCAATACCACACGCAAAGCAAGTAAAGAAATTTATGTCATTGGGATGAAGCGGGGCGGATGAATGTGTAATTCAGGCTCAAAAACAAATATTATTGTCCAATCATGGTTTTTCCAGGCCTTGTTATTGCATGTTTCCACGCGCCAGCCCGGGAACAAAAGACAATAACCATGCCAGGAAAAACCATGATTGAACAATAATATAAATAATTATAATTATTCAAATAAATTATAGGAGATAAAAATGTCAGGACATAATAAATGGTCAAGCATTAAACACAAGAAAGGTGCGGCAGATGCAAAACGTGGAAAAATTTTTTCCAGGCTGATTAAAGAAATTACAGTTGCAGCCCGAATGGGCGGCGGTGATCCAAATGCCAATCCTCGCCTGAGGGCCGCTATTTCAACTGCAAAAAACGAGAATATGCCCAAAGATAATATTGAACGTGCAATAAAAAAAGGAACCGGGGAACTCGAAGGTGTCAACTACGATGAGGTCGTTTACGAGGGCTACGCACCCGGCGGCGCAGCTGTTTTGGTTGAATGTCTGACCGACAATAAAAACAGAGCTGTTGCAGAAGTGCGTCATATTTTTAGCAAAGCAGGGGGAAATTTGGGGGAAAATGGCTGTGTTGCATGGATGTTTGACAAAAAAGGATTGATTGTGATCACAAAAGATAAGGCTGATGAAGACCAATTAATGGAAATTGCCATAGATGCAGGTGCCGAAGATGTCAATGATGAAGGCGATTCTTTTGAAGTTATCACCGATATTGGCGATTTTGAATCTGTAAAAGAGGCCATTGAAAAATCATCCATAGAAACCGAACTGGCTGAAATCAGCATGATCCCTCAAAATATGCTGGCCTTACAGGGCAAGGAAGCCGAACAGACCATTCGTCTCATGGACGCTCTTGAAGATTGTGATGATGTTCAAAAAGTTTATACCAATGCGGATATTCCAGAGGATCTGATGAATTAAATTTTCGAGATTCATGTAAAAACCAGCCAGATAATGATGTCTGGTTGGTTAAAAAAAAATGAAACACAGTTAAACAATTTTTTTTTATTTTGTATTGACATGCATGAATAGACTTGATAATAGTTGAATTTATGTATTTTGATTTTTTTCGCAATAAAGATTTTATCAGTTATAAAGTCGATTTTAATTTAGGAACTTTAACCAGCCATGAAAGACAGTAAAAACGCGATAGCAAAACAGGTAACATTTATGATGAACATGCTATTGCACAAGCGATTATTTTTTACCAGCCAAAGAATATGTTTTATAAGCCTGCCAAAATATCAATAACAGGTAGTGATATAAATGATATTCTATTTTTGGAGCACAAACAATAATCAAACAACCAACAAAACACTTTCATATATCAATGGGAATGAATGAACCATCAATATGATCAGGAGCCAAAAAATACAATGCGTTACGATACAAATGTCGTTGACCGGTTTTTAATCCTCATGTTGACTGTCTTCATTTTTGTAAAGTATGAATGAATCATAATTTTTCCGGTTACTGATTTGCCATGCAGCAAACAGTTCCGGTATAGTTAACTTAACTAATTTTATAGGAGATTTTTGTTTATGAAAACAATTTATGTGGGAAATATTCCTTTTAGCAGTACCAAACAGGATATAGAAGAGCTGTTTGAGAAGCATGGTGAAGTCCATTCGGTAAAATTTATTAATGACCGAATATCCGGAAAATTCAGAGGTTTCGGCTTCGTAGAAATGGATGAGGATGCCGCTAATAAAGCTATCGATAGTTTAGATGGCTTTGAATTGGAAGGACGCAACTTAAAAATTAATGAAGCAAAGGGACGAAAACCACTCCGCCAAAATGATCGCGGAGGCGGAGCCGGTGGCGGCGGTGGTTATAACCGAAATCAACGTTCTTACAATAGCAATAACAGACGTTCCTATGGGGACAGACGTTATTAACGTTTTTTTTGATTCATTCTAGATACTAATCCCCCTCGTATTTGAAAGTATTTAAACCCGCTTGATATTATTTCAAGCGGGTTTTTTTATGAATTTTAAATGAGGAAGTTATTTTCGAAGCATTCCTAATATTCTGGTTCTTGACATGTAACAGTATTTTTATTATACGAAATAAAACTGGCAGAAAAGGAGTCATTATGAATTTAAAAAAACTCGTATCCTGGAATGTCAATGGTATTCGCGCTGCTGAAAAAAAAGGCTTTATAGACACAATCATACAAATAGATCCAGATATTATTGGATTACAGGAAACCAAAGCGCAAGAGAATCAATTATCAAAAGAATTACTGAATATTAAAGGGTATCAATCATTTTGGAACAGTGCGGAAAAAAAAGGATACTCCGGTGTTGCGGTATATACAAAGGAACGCCCTCTGTCAGTATACAATGGAATAGACAGCCCTGACCATGATAATGAAGGCCGCGCCATTACTCTTGAATATGATCGTTTTTATCTTGTTAATCTGTATTTCCCCAATGCGCAGGATAAGCTCAAGCGTATTGATTACAAGATTCAATTCAATGATGCCTTGTTGGCCTATGCCAATCAATTAAGAAAGAAAAAAACAGTTGTTCTTTGCGGAGATTTCAACGTCGCACACAAACCCATTGATCTGGCCAACCCAAAACGAAATGAAAACAATGCCGGTTATTCCCCTCAGGAAAGGGCATGGTTTTCGAAATTTATTGATTCGGGTTATGTTGATACATTTCGCGTATTTAATGACCAACCCAACCAATACACCTGGTGGAGTTACCGATTCAATGCACGTGCTAAAAATATTGGATGGCGGATTGACTATTTTTGCGTAGATAAAAACAGTCAGGATCAGGTAAAAGATGCCTTTATTTATTCGGATATTATGGGATCGGATCACTGTCCTGTGGGAATTCAGTTTCAATGTGAACATTAATAATGTGCAAGGCATATCATGATAGAAATAGCAATACCAAACATAAAAACATATTCTTTTGATCATCTGGTATTGGATTTGAATGGTACGATATGTTGTGATGGTCATCTTATTTCTGGCGTTGAAGATCAACTGATTGGATTGTCAAACAATATCAATATTCACATACTGACGGCAGATACCTTTGGACAGGGCGTGGCCCAAACAAAAAATTTAAATTGTGTTACCAAAATCTTGCATGCCCAAAATCAAGCCATTGAAAAACAAGATTATGTTTTCAGTCTTGATCCATCAAAATGTGTTTGTATAGGTAATGGTTACAATGACCATTTAATGATAAAAGTGGCTGCAATCGGAATTGCGGTAATCCAATGCGAAGGGGCAGCAGTTCAAACAATGTTGAATGCAGATATCGTTTGTCCTGATATTCAAACAGCCCTGGATTTACTGATCTTTCCAAAAAGATTGATTGCCACAATCAGAAATTAATACAATGAATGAAAATCAAAACCATAATAAAGCGTTTGGTGTTGCCCTTGGAAGTGGCTCTGCACGCGGATTTGCCCATATCGGCGTACTTAAAGCGCTTCAAGAGATGAAAATATATCCTCAGGTGATTAGTGGATGTTCAGTGGGTGCATTTGTTGGGGGGGCTTATATATCCAACAATCTTGAATCCCTTGAAAAATGGGTCTGTCAACTAAATTGGAAAGAAGTCTTAAGCTTTTTTGATTTCAACTTTTCAGGCGGTGGCATTATCATGGGAGAGCGTTTCAGTCGCTTTATGGCAGAATATCTGGGCGAAAAAAACATTCAGGATTTTGATATTCGTTTTGGGGCTGTATCAACAGAATTGACAACCGGTCGTGAAGTCTGGTTTCAGGATGGCCTTTTGCATGATGCGGTACGTTCATCCATGTCATTACCAGGTCTGTTTGCTCCGGTTCGTATCAATAACCAAATGCTGGCAGATGGCGGAATTGTCAATCCAGTACCTGTGTCTGTGTGCCGTGCAATGGGCGCACGAACTGTTCTGGCTGTTAATCTGAACAATGATGTTATTGGAAAACATTTTGTGAATAAGCCCAAGACCATTCCAATCAAGTGGTCCTCAGGTATCTCTGAACAGGATGATACTGAATCCTTGAATCCCTTAAAACAACGCTTGATAAAAGGCTTAAAACAAAGCATGAATGCTGTATTTTCCAATCGGAACGAACAAAAGCCAAAAAAACCACCCGGAATGTTCGATATTCTTGCAAGTTCGGTCAATATTATGCAAGATCGCATTACACGCAGCCGGATGGCCATTGATCCGCCTGATATCCTGGTGGAACCAGGCCTGAGTCATGTGGGTTGGCTGGAATATTATCGGGCGGATGAATGTATTCAAGAAGGATATGATTGTGTCTGGAAAATAAAGGATGAAATTAAAGAATTATTGCAGCAATGACACAGAATTTGAGATGTTTATAGGAAAACTCGAAAAATAAGTTCCCCATTTACTTATGTGCCAGCCCGATGTAGGGGCGAACCTTGTGTTCGCCCTCGAACGAATAACGCTTTCGTTCCTAATGTACGATGGGCGAACATAAGGTTCGCCCCTACACGTTCTTGGCACATAAGTAAATGAGGAACTTATTTTTCGAGCATTCCATAACAAATCTAACCAATCTATTAGGTGGATATTTCAATGCTAAAAGAATTACGCATTAGAAATTTTGCCATCATTGAAAAATTGAACATCCAATTTTCAGATGGCCTGACAGTTTTAAGTGGTGAAACCGGTGCTGGAAAATCAATCATTATCAATGCCCTCAATTTGTTACTGGGTCATCGTGCCACTGAAAAGTATATTCGTACAGGTATGGATTTTGCTGAAGTTGAAGGGTTTTTCGATATCAGCGATCATCCAAAAATAATCGAATTGATGAAAAGCAATGCTTTTGAACCCAATGAAGGCCTGTTAATCAGACGTCATATCTCTCGAAAAGATCGCCATAAAATTTTTATCAATGATCGCCATGCCACAATCCAGTTATTATCTCAACTCACAGCAAATCTGGTCAATATCTCCGGGCAGCATGCCCACCAACGCTTGTTAAACGAGGATGAACATTTGTTCATGCTGGATACATATGGTAAGCTCATTTCATTACGTAATGACGTTTATCAGGACTATCATCGTTTACTCCCCCGCATAGCAAATCTGGAAAAATTAATAAAACAGCAGGCTCACCAGGCAGAACATTTGGAACTGATTAAATTTCAAGCCAAAGAAATCTCTGATGCTGCGATTGGTGAAAATGAAGATGAATTGCTTGAAAACGAACATACCCGCCTTGAACATGCTGAAACAATTTATCAAAATGTCAGTCAAAGCATTGAGCAGCTTTATGATTCTGAAGGCGCTGTTTATGAGATGCTAAGCAAAACAAAGAAAACGATAGAACATACATCCATGATGGATAAAAATCTGGCCGCTTCATGCGAACGTATTATGGAAGCCAGTGCTTTAATTGAAGATATTACATCTGAATTACGCAATTATCGCGATGGAATTCATGTTGATAATCAACGATTGCAAGATGTTGAAGATCGAATGTATCTGTTAAATCAACTCAAACGTAAATATGGCGGATCTCTTGAATCTATTTCTTCCCACTATCAAAAAATTCAAGCGGAATTAAATGGATTTAATTCCATTGAAGACAAAATTTTACAGGCAAAAAATGAAGTTAACATTGTACATGAGAAACTGAAAAGCAACATTCATAAATTATCTGAAAAGCGAAAGAAATGTGCTGCCAAATTATCCATAGCAGTAGAAAAAGAATTGCATCAACTTAAAATGAATAAAACACGTTTTCAAGTTAAGGTCCACAGTCGTCAAAAGGATGAACATACCCATACAGCGCTGACCGATGGTACGTACATGTTTACAGAAACCGGCATGGATCAATCTCATTTCATGATTGCACCAAATGTAGGGGAAGCCATGAAACCATTGGCAGCGATTGCATCAGGCGGTGAATTGTCCCGAGTTATTCTGGCTTTGAAAGCCATTCTGGCAGGAACCGAATCGGTATCCACTGTTATATTTGATGAAGTTGATGCTGGCATTGGTGGTGGTGTCGCAGAAATGGTGGGATTAAAGATGAAAGCCTTAAGTCAGCATCATCAAATAATTTGCATTACACATCTGCCGCAGATTGCCAAATATGGACAACATCACTTTCAAATCGCCAAGCATGTGGATAATGACCGGACTCATACTGTGATTCGTCCGATTGATCAAGAAGAACGTATTCATGAAATGGCCCGAATGTTGGGTGGCGAAACGATTACAGAAAAAACGTTGGCCCATGCCCGGGAACTATTATCAGATACATTGTAAAAAACCAAACAATCCAAAAGGGTAACAATTAACCCATGACCTTTCAACCCGCTCAAGCGAAAAAAAAGATCTATTTTGAAACACTCGGATGCCCTAAAAATGAAGTGGATACAAGCTACATCCAGGGTATGTTAAGTCAACACCATACGATTGTTGAACAGCCAGAGGTCTCCAATATTATCATTATTAATACCTGTAGCTTTATTGAAGCAGCATCACAGGAATCTATTGAACGTATTCTTGAACTTTCAGCATATAAACAATCCGGAATCTGCCAAAAACTAATCGTAATCGGATGTCTTGTTGAGCGGTATGCACCTGATATTCAACAGGCATTACCTGAAGTTGACTGTTTTTTAGGTACCGGGGCAATGGATCAAATTCAAACAGTGCTTCATGAGAACCGGGCCGAATCACGAATTTCGACACCAGCTCCCGAACAATCATCTTTTTTTAGAAAACATGCCCCGCGATGGTTGTCACAAAACAACAGAACCGCATATATCCAAATTGCTGAGGGGTGCAGCTATCGTTGTACTTATTGTATTATTCCTAAATTACGCGGACCATATCACAGTATCCCTGAAAAACGTATTCTCGAAGAGTTCAATCTTTGTCTGAACGTAGGTATGAAAGAAATAATCTTAGTTGCTCAAGATACAGCAGCATATGGTAAAGATGCTTCAGATTGTGGTAGTCTGTCCTCACTTTTGACCCAAATGGCTGAACAAATTGAATTATCAGACAGTAAAACATGGATACGTACATTATATATGAATCCGCAAAATATTGATGAACAATTAATTCAGACCATCAACAGATATCCATGCATCTGTCCTTACATTGATATGCCGATCCAGCATGTCAATAATGATATTCTAAAAAAAATGAACCGGCCATACAAAAAAAATGATATACTGCGCCTTATTGAAAAAATGCGGTCGGAAAACCCGGATACAACACTCCGAACCAGCTTACTGGTGGGCTTTCCTGGAGAAAAAGAAACAGATTTTCAAGAGCTTTTGGACTTTATCAAGGAGATTCAATTTGACCATCTCGGCGTTTTCGATTATTCTGATTCTGATGACCTGGCATCACATCAATTGCCAAACCATGTTGATGAAAATGAAAAGGAAGAACGACGTCATATATTAATGACATGCCAGGCAGAAATTTCATATCAACGTTATCAACGATTTATTGGAAAACAATTGGATGTACTGACTGAGGGTTTATCTGATGATGAGCCGCCTTTGCGGGAAGGACGCACTGTGTTTCAAGCGCCTGAAATTGATGGAATCACAATGGTTTCGGGAAAAAATATTGAGTCAGGAAAAATTTATTCAGTCAAAATTACTCAGGCATTTCATTATGATCTTTTGGGAGAAGTCTTGTGAAAAAACAGATTAAACAAAAAATCATGACTGCTGTTGTCCATGATCTAGACAAAATTGAGACCTGTTTAAAACGCAATTTAGATCCTTATCTAGAATTGGTTCAAACCATTGCAGGCCATATTCTTTTTAGCGGAGGAAAGCGATTGCGTCCTTTATTAATGATCCTGTGCGCACGAATGAGCGGTTATAATCAAGATAATTTAATCCATTTTTCGACCATGTTTGAATACTTGCACGTAGCGACCTTACTTCATGATGATGTCATTGATGAAGCGGACATGCGTCGGGGAAAAAAAGCAGCGCATTTAGTTTTTGGTGCAGCCGAAACAGTTTTGACAGGGGACTACCTTCTGGCCAAATCATTATCAATTGCAGGCGAAACAGGAAAAATGGCAATCATTCAACTGGCAGCACAAATAACATCAGAAATGGCACAGGGCGAGCTGCTTCAAATGAAAAATCAGAGAAATCCAAATCTATCACAAGACGATTATTTGAAGATTGTAAATTCCAAAACCGCTGTACTTATGCAAGCAGCCTGTGAATCTGGTGCGATTCTTGCCGATGCACCACAAAATATTATTTCATCGCTGTCCAATTATGGAAAAAACATGGGAATTGCATTTCAGATTGCAGATGATATTCTGGATTATACTGCGGACTCAAAAATTCTTGGTAAAAAGGTAGGCGCTGATTTGAGGGAAGGTAAGTTAACACTTCCGATAATCCATGCAATTCAAAAAGCAAGTGATAATGAACGTGCATTTATTGAAAATTTGATACAAGATGTTCATTTTTCACATTCAGACTTCGAGAAATTGATTGATATCCTGGAACAATTGGGCAGTATCTCATTTTGTTTGGACCAGGCACATTCATATGCTGAAAAAGCGCGAAAATCGCTTATGGAAATTCCTCAAACAACTGAACATCAAGTTTTATTTGATATTGCTGATTTTGTTGTGGAGCGAGAACGTTAATTGTTCAAAAATGAATGTAAGGTACTACCATTTCGGATGTGATGAGATTGAACGTGTTCCCAATCATTAACATACAACCAGTATAGCGTTGATATTTCAATATGTAAGGGATATCTTCCATAATAATCTGGAATCTTTTAAAGGAGAAAACATGAAAAAACGAACTTATTATCATTACATGTGTCTATTCTTAATCCTAATCATAGGATACACATCAAACGCAGAATCAAAAAAATTGAGCGGGACCATTCGTCTCAATACAGTTGGCACCGGAATTATTGAAGAAGACAATGTGGATCAGGCGCGCGAAAAGGCGATCCAAAATGCGCTTGCTGTTGCAGTAGAAACAACTGTAGATAAAATTATGCCACCAAAGTTGATTATCGATAATTTTCAATTGATTAATGATCATATATACAATCCGATACAAAAATTTGTTAGAGGTTTTCGCGTGTTGGCTGAGGTGAAATCCAATGAGTTTTACCGGGTATTTGTCAAAAGCACTGTATCTGTTGACACGATTCGCAGCAATCTTTCCGAAATCGGTGTAAAGGAACAAAAGAAATCGCTTCCCAGTGTTTTAATGTTTATTTCCGAACAAAACATTCATCAGGAACCTTACCAATGGTGGCGAATCAAGCCTTTGGCACCACGATTCAATCCTGCAGCAACTGAGTTGATATCATTTTTCAAGAAAAAGAATTACAAAATTGTTGATCACCATTCATTGGTCAGAAAATTATGGGCACGTTCTGATTTTCAGCAGGATGTGTTGGATAAAACTGAAGCCCTCCAGTTTGCAAAAACGAATAACGCTCACATTGTCTTGATTGGTAATGTGAAAGCCTTACCATCAATGGGTGTATTTGGAATGGGGATGGCATCAGTGGATGCAGAGATAAAATTACAAGCGTACCAATCCCAAACAGGCATGCTGATTGCCGAAATCTCTCAAACAGCAAGGGCTGTCAAGGAAAATGAACTCATCAGCGCGAAAGAAGCAGTCGCTAAGGCAGCCAGGCTGGCTGCTGAAGCTTTGACAAAACAGCTTGAAGCAGGACTTCAAAAAGCGGCAATGAATGCATCACAGGTTGAATTATTGGTTAGTGGGACTAAAAAATTAGCGTATTTTGTTGCTTTTAGGAAGGTTTTGGCCCAAGATATTCAAGGTGTCAAAGGAATTCATTTAAAAGAGTTAAAAGCCAACAATGCGAAGATAATAGTTGATTTTCCTGAAGGCGGTGACATTTTGGCCAAACGATTGATACTCAAGATGAAATCAATTGATAGCTTTGGCCTGAATATGCAGCAGGTATCTTCAGGTAAAATTGTTTTGGGCTTGATTTCCAAAGAGGAACTAAACAAGAAACAATCGGGCGATTCCAATTTAAATTCTGATATGGGTATGGATTGATATCATCTCTCATCTGGCCCCCCTGGTAAAAATGCAATATCGAACAACCCTTAACAGGTTAGGAAAAAAATATATATGTCTATTCCCAATATGTTAACAGTCATCCGAATTTTATTAACCCCTGTTTTTGTTATTGCAATTATCAAAAATGCATATATCCTTGCCTTGATGATATTTGCAGTTGCTGCAATCACTGATGCCCTTGATGGACTGATTGCCCGATATCTCAATCAACGAACTGAACTGGGCGCTCAGATGGATCCAATCGCAGACAAATTGCTTCTATCATCAGCCTATATTTGCCTTGCGATCATCAATCAGATTCCAAACTGGCTTGCTGTGATTGTTATTAGCAGAGATGTCATCATATTGATGGGAATGGGGATATGTTATATCAGTGATGTCCATGTGCCGATCAAGCCAAGCTTTATCAGCAAGGCAACGACCTTATTTCAACTTCTCACAATCACAATTGCACTATTCAGTAAATATTATCCACTGGTTACCATACTGATTATATTTTGTTGGATGACAGCGTTCTTGACCATTATCTCTGGACTTCACTATGTTTGTATTGGCATGAAACTATTGCATGAGGAATCAAACAATGAAAACATCAGAGAATAAGTCACTCGATCATATGGATATCAATGCCATATTGGAAAAGCGGGCCAAAAAACTGGCACAATTGCCTGAAAATGAAAAAGATGCAGATGATATTTTTCATGCCTTGACATTCATCATTGGTGAAGAACATTATGCGGTGGATATAAAACGTGTTCGAGAAGTGCATCCTTTAAACCGGTTATCTCGCGTACCCTGCACACCAGACTTTGTTATAGGTGCAGTAAATATCAGGGGGCATATCTATTCAGTTATTGATATTGTTCGTTTCATGGGGTTGTCTGGCAGTCAAATGCCAGAATCTGTTTACATTCTTCTGGTTCAGGGCAATATATCCCATGAAAAGGAACCTCTTGAAACGTGTATTATTGCACACAATGTTCCCCAGGTTATCAGAATTGCTTTAAAAGACATCCAGCCGCCATCAACCACTATTTCTGGAGATGCTCAAATATTCGTTCGCGGTGTATTAGATGATATGACAATCATTCTTGACCTTGAACGTATCCTGGATGATCCCAAGTTAATTGTCGATGAGGAGTCCATTTAGGAAAACTCGAAAAATAAGTACCCCATTTACTTATGTGCCAGCCCGATGTAGGGGCGAACCTTATGTTCGCCCTCGAACGAATAACGCTTTCGTTCCTATGTACGATGGGCGAACACAAGGTTCGCCCCTACACGTTCTTGGCACATAAGTAAATGAGGAATTGATTTTTCGAGCATTCCTTAAAAAACAGAATCGTTTTTTTCGACGATTTTTAAAAATGGCTTAGGAACTCTCGAAAAATAAGTTCCTCATTTTCTTATTTGCCAGCCCGATGTAGGGGCGAACCTTGTGTTCGCCCTCGAACGAATAACGTATTCGTTCCTATGTACGATGGGCGAACATAAGGTTCGCCCCTACACGTTCTTGGCACATAAGTAAATGGGGAACTAATTTTCCGAGCATTCCTTACAAAAGAGAATAAAAGGACAAAAATAATGGAGAAAAATATTCATAAAGCTGCAAGAGATATTCTTAATGCCAAAAAAATTGCAGCCTTGACTGGTGCCGGTATTTCTGTTGAAAGCGGCATTCCCCCTTTTCGAGGTAAAGGCGGACTTTGGGAATCTTTTGATCCAATGGAATATGCCCATATTGATGCATTCCTGAATCATCCTGAAAAAGTTTGGGATGTTCTTTTAAAAAAAATGAAAGATATTATGGATCGTGCAAAACCCAATGATGCGCATCTCGGGCTGGCACAACTTGAAAAATGGGGATATCTTCAAACAATTATTACACAAAATGTCGATGGGTTACATCAGATGGCTGGTAACACAGATGTGATTGAATTTCATGGCACGTTTGCCCAAAATTATTGCATGGAATGCCAAAAAACATATGACTTGTCTGAAATAACCCTGGACCAATTGCCGCCCAGATGTACATGCGGGGGAATCATTCGACCGGACTGTGTTTTTTTTGGTGAACAAATTCCCCATGAAAATATTATGCGCTCATTCGAAATTGCTCAAAATTGCGATATCATGCTGGTTATTGGTACATCAGCAATTGTGCATCCTGCAGCAATTATTCCAAAAAGCGCTCAAGAATCCGGTGCAAAAGTAATTGAAATAAACCCGGAACAGACACCTTTAACCGGTATGATAAGTGATTATATTCTCAAAGGGCCGGCTGGAGAAATGATGCGTCAACTTATTTCAGAAATTAAAACGATGCGGGAGTAAACAAAAGAAAAATGTCAAATAATATAAATAATGCAGTTGATGTTCTGAATCAAAGAGGAAATTCTTTGTTTATGGCATGTCAGCTAACTGATTTCTTTTCTTTTTTGTCTATTGGTGGAATCTGTTCCAAATCGTATCTTGAACAATCTCACCTCCCATTTACAAATTATGATACGAATATCCATCTGAAAAATAATGACTGCTGGGATGCACATATTTTTCATCTGATTGATTATGGAGAATTATTCTACAGAAAAGCCATTCATACACCCAACCCTTATGGCCCGATTCTTTTCAATCTCAAACCAGACCTTTTAATAAATGCTCAAAATGTATCCATGAGCAATGTTTCAGTGCGAAATGAACAATTCGATTGGCAAGCTTGCGTAAATCCCATTTCCCCTGATACATTAAATGCCTGTTATCAATACGCATCAGATATCTCATTTCCAGAAAAATCCTTGCTAAAAGAAAATCTTGTTGATAGAAATAATATTGTAGGCAATGTTCCTGAAATTATTTGTCGATTCAACCAGGAAATTATCCCATTTTCACATGTGTCACTGGTCGCAGTGGACCATTATGTTGTGAATAATCGTCAATTTCAAAGTTGGATTGATGAAATAAAAGTACGCGCCGGGCAAACATTTCCATTGATGAGACGATATTGTCCCTCAAGCACAGCAATTCATATATCAATGGAATTAGGAAAATTGCTCATCAGGGGCAATGTCACCATTGATGATATCTGTCAATCATCAGATGAACGTTTACGAACCTGGGGGACAGGATTAAATAATACTGGAATATTTGATACGTTTGCAAAACATCTTCAGTCTGATACCCTTTTGCCATTACATCAGGGAAAAATATCTGCCAGTACGATTGATCATCTGTCAGAATGGGAGCAGCAAAGAAGTGTTGCTTTGGATAATTTATCAGAAAAAAATGCCCACAAAATTTTGACTGAACTGGCAAAAAAGGATCCATCAATTGCAAGACGTATCAGTACGCTTTTAAAGTAATACTGTCATGGAATTGTCAAAAATTTTTGTATTGGATGAAATTGCGCATATACCCCTTGTTCGGATGATATCCGAACAATATGCGCATATTCCCACTGTTCAGGTTAAGGATTCTCAATGTGTATTTGACCATGTATCATCAGCAAAGGATCCCATTAAAGCAGGAAAAAAAGTTCTTTTTTTAACAAAAAATCAAGGGGCCTTTATTCGAAAATGTCCGGGGACAAAAGAATATATTTGTTGTGGGTATCAAATCATTCATATGGGTACATTCTGCACAATGGATTGTTCTTATTGTATTCTTCAATCCTATTTTCATCCACCAGTATTGCAGTTATTTGTAAACACTGACGCTCTTTTTTGTGATTTAAATAACATAATTGAAAATAAAATTGAAGGGTTGCAACGACTGGGGACAGGGGAATATACAGACAGTCTGATTTGGGAAAAGGTTTGTGATATTTCACAACAATTCATTCGATTCTTTTCAAATCAGGATCATTCAGTTTTGGAACTCAAAACAAAAACCACTCAAATGAATGCATTGTTACCATTGTCCCATAATCGGAAAACAATCATGGCATGGTCGTTGAATACGCCGGAAATTATCCAAATGCAAGAGCACAGAACAACACCACTGAATGCACGATTAAAAGCTGCTGCAACCTGTGAATCGTATGGTTTTCCATTGGCATTTCATTTTGATCCAATTATTTTATATGATGGATGTGAACAGGCATATGAATCTGTTATTGATGCCATTTTTGCGCACGTATCGGCAAATAATATTGTATGGATCAGCCTGGGGTCGTTACGCTTTATGCCAGACTTAAAAGGCATTATTCAAAAACGTTTTCAGCAATCAACCATTGTTTATGGAGAACTTTTTCCTGGAATGGATGACAAACTGAGATATTTTAAGCCATTAAGATTGCGCGTCTATCATCGACTGGTCGATAGAATTAGAAAACATGCACCCGATGTGTTTGTGTATTACTGTATGGAGGATGATGTGATCTGGCAGAAAACGCTCGGATTTATTCCCAATGATCATGGTGGGCTTCCCCACTTATTGGATATGCAGGCAGAAAAGATCTGTGGTATTCATGCAATAAAAAGTAAGCCATTGGAGACAGACAGGTGAAAAACAAACCCACCATCCTGATACCCGGTATTATGATACTGGTTTGTATGATGCTTCTCGTATTTAACCAATTATATTTACAGAAATTGTCCATGAAAGCCATTGAAACATTTATCATGGAAGTATCTACTGATGGAACGTTAGTTAAAGCCTCAGACCTTTTTTTACAGAAAATGCATATCTCTTTTTATATGAGTATGGGGATTATCTCAATCTTATTGCTTACTGTGTTGTTGACATTTCGACATTTGATGAAAAGTTTTGGCAATGAAATTTTGAACAGCAACAACAATACAAAACAACAATGCAATAGAAATGAAAAGCTTGAAGAAGCCAATCGTAATATGTTGGACAGCATTAAATATGCCAAGCTGATTCAGTCTTCTTTATTGCCAGATGAAGAAATTATTAATGAATTCATGCCCCATAATTTTATTATCTGGCAGCCAAGAGATCTGGTGGGCGGCGACATTTTTTATTTCTATCCCATTGTGAAAAATCTCACTGCGCATGAAGATGGGTTGTTAACCCTTGAAGATGGCATGATTATCGCTATCGTTGACTGTACCGGACATGGTGTACCAGGCGCTTTTATGACCATGATTGCATCCTCAGGCATTCGTCGAATTATCCGAGATGAAGGGTGCGTCAATCCTTCAGAAATACTTACGCGTCTGAACATGGTTGTCAAAAGAACACTATACCAGGATTCTGCCCATTCTGATTCTGATGATGGCATGGATGTTGGGATTTGTTTTCTCAAACCACAGGAAAATCAATTGATTTACGCAGGGGCGCGAATTCCTTTATTGATTGTAAATGATCAAAACATAGAAATGGTAAAAGGTGACCGATGCAGCATTGGGTATCGAAAAACAAATCCTAATTTTGAGTTTACAAATCATACCATTGATCTGGAAACCAATATGAAATTTTATTTATACACCGATGGTATTGTCGATCAAACAGGGGGGGAAAAGGGATTTCCATTTGGCAATCGACGATTAAAAAAGATGCTCTTAAAATATGCGGCACTTCCCATGAATGAACAAAAACAGATGATCATTTCGGATTTTGATGCCTATCGGGGAAAAAAGGCACGATTAGATGATGTCACAATGGTGGGATTTATGATCAAGAACTTGCGGTAGATGCAACCTCCAATGGAATTTTTCGCTTGAAAATAGATTGGGCGATTTTTTCAAAATAGGGTGTGATATCAGATACGTAAAACTGACAGGATCCCTTTTGATCTTTTTTCAGAATAAGATCGTTTTCCTTAAAATACAAAAACAGTTGATGTGACACTGCTAAAGCCGAATCTATGACCCTGACCCGCCGTCCAATTTTTTTCTGTATAATCGGTTTTAATATGGGATAATGGGTACATGCCAATATCAATGTATCGATTTGTCGGACTTTTAATGGATGTAAATATTTTTTTACAATCATGCGGGTTTCCGGTTTATCAATCCAACCTTCTTCAACCAAAGGCACCAACAATGGGCAGGGAACAGCATATACTTGAATATCCGGACGATCTTTTGAAATTTTGTCTGTATACACATTGCTATTAATTGTTGCGCGGGTACCTATAATGCCAACACGATGTGTATTCTGGAAAGATGCCACCAGAGATGCTGCGGGTGTTATGACCTCAAAAATAGGCAGGTCATATTTTTGACGAAGCACTTCAGTTGCAACACTTGCAGCGGTGTTGCACGCCATAACAATCAATTCCGCCCCTTTTTTTATGAGTAGTTCTGTATTTTCACAGGCATACTGGATGACAGTTTCGCGACTTTTGCTGCCATATGGTGTACGCGCAGTATCGCCAAAATAAATCATATCATATTCGGGTAAGGTATCAACGATTGCACGTGCGACAGTTAAGCCACCCAGCCCTGAGTCAAAGATTCCTATTTTCATTTCGTTTGTGCCAATTTTTCTTTAATCATTTGTTTGACTTTATCCATTGGTTCATTTTTATGAATCCCTGGACAACTATTCCCCATTATGGCCCAATTTGATGGATCAATCAATACGCTTTCAATAAATGGCCATGCTTTGCACATTTTTGGTTTTACCGGATGAATTGTGCATATTTTATTCCAAAACTTACAGTATCCGGTGCTGGATTGCGCCAAAACAAATTTTTTGCCAGACAAAACACAATACTTTTCGATCAATTCTTCTGGTGTAATATTGATATAATCCGCTATTTTAATGATATCTGATTCAGTAACATATGTACCGCCATAGCCTTTGCAGCATTCTCCGCATTTTTGGCATTCAAATACTTCCATTGAGGGTTCCTTCTTAGAAATGATAGATGAAAGATGTGTATAGCGTGGCTTCGTCCATATCAAAGGATTGTATCGTTCCAATTTGATTATCTTCACCAAGATTGCTTGCATGTCGATATTGGAATGCAACATCAAAGTTATAAGGTGGTTTTGATACACCAGATCCAAGACTGAATCCCCATGCGTTATCTGGGGATCCTTTCCCTGGTATGGGATCATAAAAAACACCCATTCGAAAAGGTATAATCATTTGCTGATCTTTGTTCAGCATTAGATACTCTGTTCCAAAACGCACTTGATGCGTTGGTTTGATAGTTGGAATCGTATCTGGAAATGTGAAATCCTCATTTGATGGTAACGCAAAGAGTGGTGAAAACTTTCCCTGTTTTGTTGTTATGATGAATTCATCCCACTGCGTTCGATAGATATCCATCGATACTGTCCAAAGATTTGTTAGTTTTAATGCTAGGCCAATGCCATAGGACTCAGGAATGGCTAATTTATAATTATCTGCATCCGGATAAATTTTTGTCTCAATTTCTTCTATCGGATCATTGCCTGTTGATGTGAGTGTTGTTTCCTTGCGTTTAGTTATAATGCTTTTTTGCGAAATATCTCCTGTAAATCTGGCTTTATAAACACCACCTAATGTGATCCATGGGGTGATCTGCCATAAAAAACCGATATTTGTATTGAAACCACTATCCAATTGGTATTCATATTTTGAGTCTGATGTCTCCTTATATTCTAAAGATGGCGTACTATATGCTAAAACAAAATGGGTTTTCGTTTCCCAAAAATTTTTTGTCAAATCATCATCCCAAAAATTCAATGTAAATCCCATTGAAAATTTCGGATGAATCTCTACACTATATGCCAATCCTATTGCAGAAAGGTTTCCATCAGAAACAAATTCTAGTGGTATATCTTCAGTCTCTAAACCGGGGGTTTCAGATGACATCGGTAAATGTATTGCCCAATCTCTATCAAAATTATATAGATTTTGATAATTTATTGATACAACCATATTTCGGTGTAAAAAAGAGAAACAATGTGAAAGGCTAAAAAAATTCAATCCTTCATAATTAACCGGCTGATCTCCATATCGATAAGCGGTATCAGATTGTAAATTTTCTTTTCGACGAAAGAAAGACCCAACAATTGAAATTTCTGATTTTTCAAGCTGAACCAGACCACCTGGATTCCAGGATGCCGCAGTTGCATCATCTGAAATACCAATAAATGCCCCGCCCATACCTGATGCTCTTGCACCAGATCCAAGGGGTTGATAGGATGAAGGAAATTGAAAATCTGATGGTGAAATTTGAGACAGGGCCTGAAATGGCAAAAATATCACAATGAACAAAATGATTTGTAAGGATCGGATCATTTTTACACCTAAGAGAATAACTGCGTTTCTTCCAAAACAACGACAATGTGTCGCTGCGCCTAGAAATGGTTGCCAAAAAATCTGTTTGAACGTATGGGGTTATTTCAAGATTGTTTTGTTAAATATAAATGATTTTATAAATAAAATTATTTGAACAGTCAAGACCTTTTAATAATAAAAAAGGATTTTTTCAAAAAAATTCACAGACCTGTAGCACATTATTTGGTTTGCTGCGATGATCTTTATTAAGCCGATCAATTTCTTTTAGA
>Ga0272440_1000893_pt1 | contig 25089 bp, 21 predicted proteins | sample SSMMMBAug17_FD_192440 | JGI IMG/M metagenome (GOLD analysis project Ga0272440, IMG submission 192440) | Marine sediment archaeal communities from Little Sippewissett salt marsh, Falmouth, MA, United States - SSM-MMB-Aug17 | ecosystem: Environmental > Aquatic > Marine > Wetlands > Sediment ...
CCCAGTATTTTGGATTATTAATTGTACAGCCTTCAACTCCGGCAGGTACAAAACTTCTCGAAGTACCGAGTTCAACAATTATTTTTCCATTCATGGATACGAATAAATCAAAAGCAGATAAGAATGTTTTATAACGTGGTCCTAAAAAATGTTGATATTGTTCTATTCCTTTTTTTTGCGAATTTTTTATTGTCTTAAACATTTTTATTCTTCTAATATTTTAAACAATTTTATATAATTATTAATATCATCGAAAGAAAAGAATGTCAAAAACTTTTTAATAACACGCTTGAAAAGTAAAAAAAAACATGGTAGAAATTTTTCTATGAAAAAAACATTGCAACAATTAAATACTATTGCGGTAAAACTAATAAAAAAGGGTCAATATTTTGAGGCAATTCAATACTGCAATGATGCATTACAAATATATCCGAATCATATCGGATTTATCTCACTTTTGGGAGAATCTTTGATATCATGTGGTAAAACTGAAAAAGCGCAAAATTGCTTTTTTAGAATCATTCACCTGCAAGCAGATAATTGCTATGCACATGCACAATTGTCCAAAATTTTTTGGGCACAGGAATGTTTTGATCTTGCCATTCACCATGGGATTCTAGCCTTACCTGAATATCAAACCAATGCAGATTATTTATATTATTTGGGTTTTGTTTTTCAGCGTCTGAAATTATACAAAGAAGCCATAAAATACTATGAACAATCAATTAGAATAAATCCTGATAACGCATTGGCATGGAATAAGCTAGGAATGGTTCAATTACTTTCAGGTAATTTGACTCGTGCTGAAAAAGTTTATCGGGAAGCACTCACCAGACATCCACAATGGCCCAGTCTTCTTATGAATCTTGGACGATGCCTTGATGAACAAGGTTTAAATCATCAAGCGCTTGAATACTACTCAAAAGTAGCTGGATTAACGCAACAAGAATCCCTGGCCAGAAGTAACATGTTGTTTTCTCTTCATTATCAACCATATTTAACACGAGATTATTTGTTTCGCGCACATAAAACTTGGAGTAATAGAGTCAATGAAACGCGGCAAAGTATTCAAGCACAAAATCCAATACGTGTGGGATATGTTTCCACGGATTTTCGAATCCATCCATTATCTGCATTTTTTTACCCAATTGTAAAACATCACAATCCAGAAAAGGTTGAAATTTATTGCTATAGCAATGTATTGGATCCTGATGCAATGACTCAAAAAATACAGCAACTTCCAATTAAATGGCGTGATATTTCAAAACAAACGGACCAAGCTGCCTACAACACCATTCAACAAGATAATATTCATATACTTGTTGATCTTGGGGGGCATACTGAAAATAACCGCTTGTCAATATTTGCGATGAAAGCGTCCCCCATTCAAATTTCATATTTGGGGTATCCGGGTACAACAGGTCTGTCAACAATAGATTATCGAATAACAGATTACAGGGCTGACCCACCTGAAAACAAAGCATATTATACAGAAAAACTATTATACATGCCCAATTGTTTTCTATGTTACCATACCATGTCGAATTTTCCTTCAGTTAATCGATTGCCTGCATTAGATAATAAGTATATCACTTTTGGTACATTCAATCGATTGCCAAAAATCAATATTCTTCTTTTGGAGATGTGGGGTAACATATTACAGAAAGTCTCAAATTCTCATTTGGTATTAAAAGCTATAGCTTTTCAAGATAAAATTGTAAAAGAAAGAATTTATTCTTTTTTTAATATAATGGGTATTCATAAAGACCGTATCCATTTGTTAGATTTAGCCTTATCCATTCGTGAACACCTTCAGTCTTATCATAAATTGGATATAGCTCTGGATACATATCCATACAATGGAACGACGACTACCTGTGAGGCATTGATGATGGGCGTTCCTGTGTTAACGCTTGAAGGAAAGGCTCATGTTTCAAGAGTTAGCAGCAGTATATTACATAATATTGGATTAAAAGAATGTGTTGCGCAATCATCGGAAGATTATATTCAAAAGGCTGTTCAAATGGCTCAAAATGTTAAAATGTTAGCGCTGCTCAGACAGAATTTACGAAATATGTTTAAGGTATCCCCCTTATATCAATGGCAAGATTTTGTCGATGCATTGGAGGCACAGTATCAATGGGTTGTAAAAAATCATTTATAATCATCAAGCACTGTTTTTTTGGACTGTCATGGACAAGCACAGATTTACACTTCATGGGCGTATTTTCAAAAATCTGGTCGCCTGGAGTTAAACATCCTGAGACTGCCTGATGGCCTTAATAATTGCTCCGGGAATCTTTTCAAGAGCAAGCATCGCATCAGCTGCATTCATTTCCCAGGCAACTTTAGGCATTCCCCAAACAACGCTCGTTTTTTCATCCTGAACAAAGGTTCGCCCGCCGGCATTTCGAATTTCAAGCAAACCTGCGGCACCATCTCTTCCCATGCCTGTCATCAGAACAGCCACAACATTCTTACCTAAAGCCTTTGCAACGGACTTAAATAAAACATCAACAGATGGTCTGTGGCTGGAAACAGTTTCGCCTTCAACCAGCTTAATGCGGTATTGACCGCCATATCGTTGAACTTTCATATGCTGCACCCCGCCTGGAGCAATCAAAATTTGGCCTGGCATGACACGATCTCCATTTTGGGCTTCTTTGACAGTCATTTGAGAAAGGCGATCCAGTCGTTCCGATAATGAAGCTGTATAATCTGCTGGCATGTGTTGAACAACGACGATGCCTGGAGAAGCCGGTGGGAACATGGGCAAAATTTTTGCCAATGCTTCAGTGCCACCTGTGGAAGATCCAATTGCAATAACCCGATCTGTGGATTCTTTCAAAGGCTGTATATTAACATTGGGGGGAAATATGGTTTCTCTTGAATGTTTCTGAAGTTTTGAAACATTCACTGTTGCAGCCATTTTTACTTTTCGAATCAAGTCAGTCATCATGAGAGGAAAACTATCAACCAATCCTGATTTGGGCTTTGGTACAATATCCACAGCACCAGCTTCCAAAGCATCCATGGCTAATCGCTTATTTTTTTCTGTTAAAGAACTTACAATGATTGTTGGCGTCGGAATGACATTCATAAAACGTTTCAGAAAAGTAATACCATCCATACGTGGCATTTCGACATCAAGGGTAATGACATCAGGCTTTTCTAACACCAGAATATCTCTGGCCTGATAAGGATCTGCTGCTGTTCCAATAACTTCAAGATCTGGATCTTCTGCAAAACTTTCAGACAGAATTTTTCGAACCAATGCAGAATCATCAACAATGAGTACTCGTACTTTCTTTCTCATTATTTTCTACGATATACACCTGGTGCCACATATGTCCAGGGAACATTCAAATTTCTCAATGTTTCAGTTTGGCTGATAAATAGCCAACCATCAGGTGTGGAATGTCGCGCAAATTCCTTACAAATAGTTTCTTGCGTCATCATATCAAAATAAATAAAAACATTCCGACAAAAAATAATTTGAAATTTTTGTTTAAATGGATAGCGCCCCATGTTCAGATTTAATCGTCTGAACAGACAAACTTTTTTTAACTCTTTGTTAATACTGAATGTATCCTTACTTTCTGATTCAATATAGTTTAAGCGATAGTTGGCTGGAATATGATGAAGATTTTCTTTTAAATAATGACCATATTCTGCTTTTTTAAGTACTTTTTGGGAAATATCAGTGCCTAAAATGGCAACACGCTCCATAAATGCATGTTTTCCCAATACATCAGCCAGTGTCATGCATAAAGAATAAACTTCCTCGCCACTGGATGATGCTGCGCTCCAAACTCTTAATTTGTTTAGTCTTAAATCAATATTGGGAATTATATGATTTGTAAGATAATCAAAATGTGCCTTTTCTCGAAAAAAATATGTATGATTTGTTGAAATCAGTGTTGCAAGACGTAATAAAAGACTTGAATCAGTTTCATGTTCAATATGATCGCAAATTTCATTTAAATCCTTAAATTCTTTGCTTTGAATTAATTTCCAAAGGCGTTGGCGTAGAAGAGATTCCTTACCTTCCTTGATATGAATCCCCAGACGTTTATGAATTAACAATCTGATACGTTCAACCGCCTTTTGATTTAAGAAAACTTTTTCGATTTGATCAGACATTCTAAATAGCCTATCATGATAACTAAAAGTTCATCAATCATTAAAAAATGATGGTTAACATTTTTTAATATGTATACAAAAACAAATTATCATAAAAAAAAATCAACGACAAGCAAGTTATCAAAAAAAAAGAATTAACTATAAAAATGAATGATCTATCATTGACAGATAATCCGTTACTTTTCAATATTAAAGATCGTTCATGTCTTTTATAACGTCATTTTTAGCCATGTCATTTTTTTCGATTTGATACATCATTTTCGATTTCGGGTGTATCCAATAAGACATTGACGCAATTTTGAGGCAATGATCGGTGCCATGAGGTCATCATTAGTAAAGATTTCCATTGCTGAAATATATGGTTTTTGATAAAAATTTACATTGGCGCCTTTATCAATATTCAGCATTGCACCTTCAAGAGAAAGACCTGCAAAAAAGCCCCGATTTCTGGAATATGAATAAATTTCAGCTTTAAGCATTATATCGGTTCCAGCACCTGCAAAGCGTCCGACAGGTCCTGCTGCAACAGAAATGTCGCCTCCTAGGGTAATTTTGCCACTTGTAATTGAATCGACACTTTTTTTGGTTTTAAAGACCAATACAATATCAGTGGATTGTGCTCCTGCCTGAAAACCAAATCCTGCTCCTGCAAGATAAACAAACGATGGGTTACTCCAGCGATTTGTTTTTGTCCGAACCATTAATACACCTTTTCCATAACGTCCGCTGGCAAAAAAACCCACTTTTAATACAGATGGTATAATAGCTATTCCATAGGCACTGCCAAACAGAGCCGGAGGTATGGATTGTTCGGGAATATCGCCTAACTCATCTAGTACCTCAATGGCATTGGTAATTTTTGCGACTTCTTTTGTTTCTGCAAAGCCATGTGCGGTTAACACAAAAAACAAGGCAGTTATAATACAAATAATCGTTGTTCTTTTCATAATTCCTCCTCTAAAATTATATTCCTCCAAGCAATCAAGGCCGACATGTATGCCAGACTGTTGCAAATATGGAAGTTATTTTCAGGATTTTTTTAGATTGGGGTTCTAACATATTTTTCAATCATGCTCCCCCATGGCCCACCTGCGTATAGTTTTCGCAGATTACCGATCGTTCCCACAACGGTTCGATCAATAAAAATAATATCCTTTGGTACATTTATATCATGGGATCTTGGAAGATTTGATCTCCCCAATTCAATCAGTTTTTGATAAAACTCTCGATCTTCACCAAATATATATACCGGTGACGCCCGAAAGGCTTCGGAAAACATTTGATAATAGGGTTCAATCATATCCAATGGCAGGGGCTGACCATCTCCCTTGTACACCCCCATCTTGCATAAAATTTCGGGAATACGATCCATTTGATTATCAAATACAGCTAAAGATAAAGATTTAAAAGCAGTGTGAACATAATCTGGTATCTGTTTCACACAACCAAAATCATACAAAATAACTTTTCCATCTGTTTTAAATGCAAAATTTCCAAAATTGGGATCTGCATGAAGCAACCGGTTTATAAATATACTTCTGTTTAAATGATCAAATACAACCTGACCCCATTTATCTTTCATGGATTGCGGATAAATATCTGTACAGGCCATTTTAGGCGAAATACCATCCACACGTTCCATTGTCAGCACCCGCTTTGCAGACAAAGATTGTATCACATCGGGAATAATAATATCTGAAACATTTTTATTGAGTTGTCTCATGAGAACAATATTATTGGCTTCATTGTTGTAATCCAGTTCTTCTAATAACCTGGCTTTAAGCTCATCCCAAATGGGATCCCACTCTATAGATGAAAATAAGGCAAATAATCTTCCCAGAACATTTTTTAGATTCTTCAAATCCGCATGAATTACCTGGTCAATTTTTGGATATTGAATCTTGATAACAACCTGTCGGCCATCCGTCAGTTCACCAACATGAACCTGCCCGATAGAGGCTGCCGCATAAGGTTCAGGGTGAATACTGGCAAATTGTTGATATTTATCTCCCAATTCATTTTTTACTTGCTGATGCATTTCATCAAAAGGAATTGTCGGCGCTTCTTTTTGAAGTGTACTAAAAATAGCTGTTATTTCAGGGGGGAATAGACCTTCATGAAGACTGAGCATTTGCCCAATTTTCATGGCACCGCCTTTCATGGAGCCCAGCGTTTTTACAGTACGTTGTGCATTTTTAATCAGATTGTTTGCTTTGTGAACTTCCTTGGAAATATCTGTGCGAAAGAGGTTAAAAGTTTTGTTGCCAAGCACTGAAACGCCCACACGGCCAGCCAAACTCCCAAGTTTTAAGGCTCTTTGATAGGGTTTTGTTAACAATGACATAAAACAATCCTTTAATATGAAAAGTTATCACTTATTTGTTTTGCAACATGCCTCTGGAATTTTTAACATCAAAGTCACAAACCAGCGGCACATGGTCTGAAAACCTGACTTGCGGCACAAAAAAATCCCGCACATTTATTTCTGGGCTATGCAAAATATAATCCAATTGCCGGTGGGGTGACCGGCTTGGATGAGAAGGGATTCCGGTATCATTCATATTGTGGAGTCCGGCTGCTGCCATAAATAATGATAATTCTTCATCGCCCCAAAATGCATTAAAATCACCTGCTACAATGATCGGTTTTTGTATATCCTTAATCATTTTATATAAATCTTTCAACTGATCTTGCCGGTGTCGATACTTGATAGATAAATGCACCAAAAAAATAACCAGGGATATTAGCTCCAATTCAATGACCAGGCGTTTGAATCCCTTCTTAAAATAATGGCTCTTTTGATTCACAATTTGTTGATTTGTCAAAAGTGCATTGCCCTGCTTATTAAATAATGGTAATTTTTGGACAAGAGAATCTGACGAATATTTTGAATCAAACACATGCTCATATCGAAGTTCGTTGGCAATTGACTCTGCCTGATTATTTCGTTTGGATCGATAGGAACCACTATCTACCTCAATCAAGCCGATAATATCGGGTTTCAATGATTTAATAAAATTTTCAATTCGTTTCAAGTTCTGATCTGTTCGTTTTAACAAACCACTGTATGGAAGCGGTGTATGAAATCGACGGCCCACTCCAGCAGCGTAACGAATGTTATATACCATCATTCTCATATTTTTCACATGCCATTTAAAGAATTTTTTGATTTTTTAATTGCATGATACAGTTTTCAATATCATTTTTTAATTGCTGTGTATTCTGAATATCGAACTTGTGTTGCATAATTGTTAGAATATTTGCAATACTTTTTCCATCCTGATATAAATCAAATATTTCTCTGGCTGTTGGATTTAAAACATGAACCTTTTCGCAATCTGTTTGATATATCATAAGTTCATCATTCAACGCTTGTTTTATCATACAATCTGACATTTATTAAAATCCTTTATTGCAATTGCAACAGATGTTCCCAGGCAAAAGCAATACCTGGATCCAGTGATATTGCTTTTTCAAAACACTGCTTTGCCTTTTGAAAATCTCCCAGGGCTTTGTAATTAACCCCCAAATTGGCATGATCCATTGCCGCCCCCGGATCTATTGCAAGCAATCTCTTAAAACAATCAATTGCTTCATTGAATTGTTCGCTCTTATAATAACATACACCTAACAAATTTAAAACATCTGTGCGAAAAGAATCAATGACATCCGCTTGTTTTAATGCATCAATAGCCAATGAATATCTGTGTGCATTTTTTTCACATATGCCAATATAAAGGTAAACGCCACATAAATCTTCTTCAACAGGATTACGTTTCAACGCTTTTTTAAAATATTCCAAGGCTTTTGAATAGTCTGATTGAGATATCAAGACCGTCCCAATATAAAATGGAATGTAATATCTATTTGGCAGGGCACGATCAAAAGCATCCAGTTTTTTTAAAGCGACTTTAGGTGGAAAATGATTTGAAATTAATTTGGCTGTAAACAATCCAACGCTGGCATGAATGGCCCGCTCTCTAAAACGTGCTCCGGGTATTATCGTATAAACTGATGGCAATTGAAGTGCTTTATGGGTAACATCAACCATATAAAAGTATGGGAATATATCATGTAATGTGCTTATATAGTTAGATATTTCTATTCTAATATTATTATGAGATAAATCCGATAAGGCTGAAAAGGGAATTATGGGACAGTTCGGATGGAAATCTTCAATTTCATCAATGCATGTTAATTTGGGCAAACCACTGGGCTCATAATTGGAATGGGTATTAAAATCACCGCCCAGTTGGGCAATTTCTGTCAAAACTCGGCACAGCGATCTTTTTGGGTCAGGCATAGCGCCGGCAGTCCAGACAATTTCACTGGCATGAGGAAAGTTTGATGGATCATAAGCCACGCCACCAATAATTGGGATACCTGTATTTATCGAATAATCATATATCTGTAGCTGAATATTTGCTTGTTGATATCGCTGAATTAAATCTTTTGCAACAGGGTCGGTTACAGAGTTGAGATCAATCTGTTTAACAGGAACATCTTTCTGAATCACTCTGGCACAGGCATGTCGTTCAATAACTTCACTCATTCCTTGAATAATCGCTTCTTCTCTACAGTTTCCTGCACTGGAACCATTGTAAGCATTGATCTGGAAAAACCAATCAAAGGGGATAAAGATTTGAGTATTATTCTTTAATTCATAAGCCCTGACCCACCGAAGAGGTAATTCATTAAAAAATTGAAATTCTGGGGAGTGCTGATCAACATCATCATTTACAGAATAAACAATGGTTTCAAAATCAATCTTATCTGATGAAAGATCCTGGTAAGTATCAACATAGAAATGATGATCCTGCGCCATAAAGTCGTATAGACTGAAACGCTCAATTAATTCCATTATAGCACTGGCCTCTGCCTGTGAAGGATCTGCACCTTTTCCCATCTGTTTCCGTTTACCAATACGTTCTTGAGCATCTGTACCACATACGCTGAAATATACAGGAATCCCCAGTCGATTATTATCAATTCGCCGCGTTTCATGTAAAATATCCAGATTAATTTTATCCAATTGTTTCCTGGCATTTTGAACCGTTTGTTCAGGCGGAATAAGTTTGTCCTGATCTCGATAGGATTTTTTAAATGCGTCGTTAAGGAGATTGGGTTGAATTTTTGTTGTCATAGTAAACTTTCTTAATGTTGTTTTCAAATGCACACAAATCAATCGCTATTTCTTTTTATCGTTGTTCTCTTATGCGCCTGAATAGATCCCACGCTCAATACGAACGATTTTTCCTTTATCATGTAACTGATACACACAATTGTAGAGACGTTGTTTATTTTCAATGCCTGTCCTTTTTTGCAAGGTTTTTATATCAATCCCTTTTCTGGCGCGTTTGATTGTTTTGAGAATCGTGTCCATTTCCTCAGCCATTGAAATGGTAGGCTTTGCATTTGTTTTTTTTGGGCTTTTCTTATGATTAAGTTGTTGACTGGATTTTTTACCGGAGTTACGCTTTAACACTTTGTTTGATTTATTCTTTTTTGGGCTTGTTTTTTCAGGTTCCGCAGAACCAGAATCCGCATCCATGTCAATCCCAAAAACATCTGATATATCAATGTTATCCAACACTCTTCCCGTTTTCTTTTTGGCTTTTTTCAATAATTGACTGGTATTATCTTTAACAGCCTGTGCAACCAGCTCATTGCCATCAATACCTCTGAGTTTGAAAAATAACATGGGATCATCATCCAAACGGCTTCCAATGCCAAACAGCACCGCAGCAACATGCTTACACATATCTGCCCAATCAGGGCAACTGCAATCAAATTCAATTTCTCTAGGTGATGGAAACAATCCATGGTCTTTTGAAATAAATGTTTCTGCCAGGGCTTTTGGAAATTTTCCATGCAATAATTCCTGAAGTGAATCAATTTTACCCTGGCATTCCCCTTTGATTTTTTTCCAACTGGATTTAGATATTTTTTGAATGGCAATATCCACTCTGTAAGGAGTGCTGCTGCTTCCCTGAACCAGGGCATGCACCATTCCGGATTCAATTTTGAGGTCAAGCACTGCCCCATGTCGTAAATAACTACGACCCCTGCCAACACGATTTGAATAATCTGCATATTTGGTTAAATTATTATTCCAGGCTTTACCCCACCATGTTTTAGCAAGGGTGTTGCCTTCAATGATGATTGGTTGAATGTCAGGTCGTTTCTTTTTTAGTTGTTGGAGCTTTTTAGCAGCTTTTTCTTTTTTCTCTGCTACGCTCACATATTTGGGAAACCGAAAATAACTCATAATGATTCTCTCTTGTTTTTTTGTGATACAATGGGATCAAAAATAATTTTTTGGGGTTAAATAGATTACCCATAAAAAAATTTTGGCATCCATCATATTCCAGTGAACACTTTTTTGAGTACAAATTATCGTAAGTCTCTGAGCGAAGAAAGGTTAAACATTTTTTTGTTCCTAATTTTCAAAGAATCGACCTTTCTTCGTCTGGATACGCACTGCCGTGCGTCTCTACTCTACAATCGGAAACACAATCATAACTTCGGAAAAGTGTAAACTACTTTTCAACAATTATGAAGGACCAAAATTTTTCTGCTTTATGCCTTGGAGTCATGTATGTATTCATATTCCAAATTTTAAAAGGGATTTTTAAATTATTGTTCTATACTATTACAATTATTAACAGGATTCAATATAAAAAGTTCATTCTATGACAAACTTACTTAGGAATGCTCTGAAAATAATTTCCCCATTCGGTATAGTCAGACAAGTCGGACAGGTCAGACCAGTCTGACTTGTCTGACCTGTCCGATTTTTGAAAATGGGGTAGTTATTTTTCGAGCATTCCTTAGAATATTGTTGTGCTTCATATTTATTAATAATTTATGATTTTTTTGTTCTGGCAACTAGAAACCTGATTGTTTATTATTTCAATTTTTTTTTAACTCCCTTTTCTATCATTAAACCTGATTGTTTATTATTTCAATTTTTTTTTAACTCCCTTTTCTATCATTATCTCAAAACTTACTTGACAAAATTTATTTTAAGCATATACTTATAAAAAAGGAGGATCAAATGAAAATAGCTGTTGCAAGCGGAAAAGGTGGGACAGGGAAGACAACCATTTCAGTCAATTTAGCCATGTCACTGCCACCGCCAGTTCAATTATTGGATTGCGATGTTGAAGAGCCCAATGCGCATATATTTTTAAAACCAGAAGTGACAGACACCAGAGATGTCAGCAGGATGGTGCCGGAAGTGGATATGGATAAATGTGACTATTGTGGTGCTTGTGGTGATATTTGTGAATTCAAAGCCATTACAGTACTTAAGGATGCAACGGTCATGACATTTCATGAAATGTGTCATGGCTGTAAAGGATGTGTCATGGTCTGTCCGCATCAAGCAATTCAAGCCACCAATCGAATTTTTGGACAATTAATAAAAGGTAAGTCGCGTCATGTTGAATGTATTCATGGTGTACTCAATGTGGGTGAGGCCATGTCCCCTCCCCTGATTGGTCGTGTACAGCAAGAAATCTGGAACGAAGGGGTAACGATTATTGATGCCCCACCGGGAACATCCTGTCCGATGATCGAAACAGTTCGACGTGCAGATTATGTTATTCTGGTTACAGAACCAACGCCTTTTGGTCTGAACGATCTCATACTTGCTGTAGAAGCTGTTCGCCTGTTAAATATTCCTTTTGGAATACTAATCAATCGCTCTGATATAGGGGATCAAAGGGTCGTTAATTATGCCAAAGAAGAACAGATTCCTGTGTTAATGGAGATCCCTCATCGCCGAGAAGTTGCTGTAGCCTATTCCAGGGGAGAGTTAATGATTGATATCATGCCGGAAATGAAAAAACAATTTCAAGATTTAATTGAAAAGATCATCAAACAGGAGGTCAGATGAAAGAACTAACAATCATTAGCGGAAAAGGGGGGACAGGCAAAACCAGTATTGTCGGTTCATTTGCCAGTCTGGCAAACAATTTTGTCCTGGCAGATGCTGATGTTGATGCGGCTGATCTTCATCTTATCATTGCGCCTGAAATTAAGCAAAGAAATGATTTTATGGGCGGCCACAAAGCAATTATTGATCCTGAGAAATGTACACAGTGTGGAGAATGTCTTGAACGATGCCAATATAATGCCATTAACGATTTTACAATTGACAGCATTGCATGTGAGGGTTGCGGCGTGTGTGTTCATTTTTGCCCATCAAATGCCATTAATTTTCCTCAGCGAAAATGCGGAGAATGGTTTATTTCCAACACATCATACGGACCTATGGTTCATGCCAAACTGGGAATTGCCGAAGAAAATTCTGGCCTTTTGGTCAGCACTGTTCGAAGAGCAGCCCGGGAGTTGGCAGAAAATGAAAATCGTGAATTAGTTATCGCTGATGGACCGCCGGGTATTGGATGCCCTGTTATCGCATCAATCACAGGTGCGACGGCTGTTTTGATTATCACAGAACCAACCCTTTCTGGCCTGCATGATCTCAAACGTGTTGCTGAATTGGCAAATTTTTTAAAAGTTCCGGGGATGTTGTGTATCAATAAATTTGATCTCAATACAGATATGAGTAATCAATTAGTAAGCACCGCTCTTGATTATCAATTAACGGCGGTTGGAAAAGTACCCTATGATCCGTTGGTGACAAAAGCGATGGTTTCAGAAAAAAGCACTATTGATTATGCTGACGGTCCGGCATCACAAGCCATTCGACAGGTTTGGGAAAACGTATCCAAATTTTTGGATTCCCAAGAATAAAACTGTACAATTAAAAAAAAATATATTGTCATATGCTCGTTTGTTTTGGTATAATATGCGCTTTATAGATTTTAAGGAGAATGAATATGCCAATATATGAATACCAATGTAAACAATGTAATCATACATTTGAGCAATTGCTACTGCAATCCGACGCTCCGGCTCAGGCATGTCCGAAATGTGGGGCTGATGTTGAAAAACTGATGAGCGCCGGTGCATTTACGATGAATTCAGGTACCCATGCACCACATGCAACGTGTTGCGGCCAACAGACTCCTTGCGATAATCCAAAAGGATGTTGTGGCATGGGGCCATAAATACTCTTTATAAGGAGCTTACATGAGAATAGCCATAACATCACAAGGAACAGATCTGGATGCTGCCATTGATCCCCGATTTGGTCGTGCAGCAAATTTTATTTTAGTCGATCCGGATACCAATGACTTTGAGGTCATTGAGAATCAACAGAATCTTAATTTACCACAGGGTGCAGGTATTCAGGCGGGAAAAACCATTGTGGATAACAAGGCTGATGCTGTTATCACAGGAAATTGTGGACCAAAAGCGTTTAATGTGCTTTCAGCAGCAGGCGTAAAAATATTTATTGGCGCCAAAGGGACTGTAAAGGAATCAATTGAGCGCTATAAGAATGGCGAGCTTCAAGCAGCAAATAATCCGAATGTTGAAGGTCATTGGGTTTAGCTATTTTGAAGACCGCTGTTAAGAACATCATTAATGCAGGAGGTTAGAATCATGAAAATTGCAATTCCATTGGCTGAGGGAAAGCTTGCAGCTCACTTTGGTCATTGTCAACAATTTGCAGTTATCGATGTTGATAATAATGAAATTAAAAATAAAGAATTATTAACGCCACCGCCCCATGAACCCGGTGTTTTACCGCGTTGGCTGGGTGAATTAGGTGTCAATCTGATTATTGCAGGTGGGATGGGCCAACGTGCGATCATGTTGTTTGGAGAACAGCAAATACAGGTTATTGTTGGCGCCCAAGCTGACGAACCTGAGGTACTTGTTCGGCAATACCTTGATCAAACGCTTGCTACGGGTAATAATCTTTGTGACCATTAGCATGTATTTGAGAGATAGTTTTAAGTTAGGATCTTATTCGGTTCTAGATCGTAGAGACAAGGCATGCCTTGTCTCTACACAACAAGAATCGTAAACATCCAATTAGAATTTCCCCTTATTTTTTATTTGAACTTTATATGCAGATTTGCCTGAAAAAAGATTTGATTTTAAAATCGGGCATCCATTAAAAAGTAAGAATTCTGAATATGGTGATCAACCGCATTAGGTTCTCCAAAATAAAAACTTACCCCATGATCATAATCTTTATGCATGTCTGTAAATCCCATACGAAAATTTAAATAACGATTGACAGGTTGAATATAATAAAAATCCCAGGTTGAACCTCGGTTACTTAATTTATGCAATGGCTCTTCACTGGCCTCACTAAAACCCAGCCAGTACTGAGAACCATAATTGTATTCAATACCAATTTTGGGCTTGTTGGTATTGAAAAAAGGTAGCTGGTATCTTCCGCCAAGATGAAAAGCATAGGCATCTCTGTCTGAGTGATCATCATTACAGATAAGGCCGATAGCTTGAGGTGCTTCCTGTAACTGTTTCAATACGGGCTCAAGATTTGGTATGCTGTCAATAAGAGGTTGATAAGTTTCATAAGCATCTCTTGCCTGAATGGGGGGGCCTGGTAAGCCAATAACTGATGGATTAATCATAAATTTAAGCGCACCTTCAGCATTTGTTTTTATGTAAGCAGCCCCAATGAATGCATCAATATTTAAATTTAAGAAATTTTTTGACTCAAGATAACAGGTTGCTTTCAATCCTGTGCCAATGGATTCAGGTTTATCCACAAAAAGAAAACCACTGGAATCATAAAAAAATTGATATGCATCATCCGAGAATCGCATTTCCTGTGGTGGTGTTTTGGGAATATAAATCAGATGAAACATAAATAAAGTATCGTGAAAAATGCCTGGAAGTAAGGTTTCAAACTGAGATATAAAAATATCTAAATTTGATGGTGACAGGTCATCAATACGATATATACCTTGTTTTTGAGTAAATCTCTTGCCAAAGGTGAATTGTTCATGATCTTCACATCGCCGGATATAAACCAGACGATAGGCAGCATTTTTAAGTCCTGTAAAATTTGACAAATCAATTGAAAGTCCAAGACCATCTGCTTCCATGTCGTATGCCATACTGGGATAGGTTGATTTTCTGGCTGAATCTTCTCGCAAATTGGTTGGAAAGCCATCAGTGGTGGGAAGACGGCCAAATGTCAACGCCATTGGAAGATTCTCAACTGGCTCAAAAAAAATATCCGCATATGCTCGTTCTACTTTCAATGCAATATCCGATGGAATACGTGATTCATTAATTAAGTTTGTTTCTGGATAAACCGGATAATCATCATCAGACCATATATGTGTCATGGATAATCGCGAGTGAAATCGGAGCCATGAACCGATTCCTGTAAACAGATTCAGGCGCAATCGGTTTGTTGGAAGGGCATGAACTTTTTCATGTTTTTCATCACCGATAATTTCAGAAGTAAAAGGAATTGTATCATGACCGGTAAAATCATACCAGTCAAATCGTGTGCGGAGTTCTGCGCGTAATTCGAGTTTGTCCATGATGCTTTTTTTTTCAACTTCGTCCAGAACATCAATAAAATCTTCCATATCATTCTTAATCATCTCAAGTGCTTCTTCAGGGGCTTCCTCGCCTTTACGAATACCTTGCCGGTCTTCAATTTCTTCAATGCGCTCAGTGATCGTATCCAGTTGTTTCAAAATAATCTCAAATTCTTCTTTGTATACAGCATCATTACAATCTCCAGCAGATACGAAAATACATGGCAGTAATACAATAATCGTGGTGATATACAATAGAAAAACTTGCCTTATGTTATATACATTTTGCATCCAAATCCTCATGTATAATTATTTCAATCCAACAGCCTCGGGTTGATCAGAGTCGGCTGCGTGGAGTATCAGGTATGTTTTCACCTGCTCCAGTTCTTCTTTTGTAAACAGTTCCGTAATATCTTTTTTTCGTTTATGTTTATTTCGGCGAAAAAAGCGACGCCATTGGGTTGATGCGTATTTACTGGGCGCAAAAGATTCGACATCGCCATCTTCCTGATGGCATGATCCGCACTTGTTAAGATAAATACTTCGACCATCTGATGCCATTGAATAAGACACCGAGAGCAGTATTAAACATAATCCGCCAAAAACAAGCATATGAAGCGTTTGTTTCATTCCTTTTCGCTCCTTTTCCATATTAAAAAGCACCACACACCATCGAACAGGCGTGATGTGCGAATGTTTTTTATATTTATCAAAATTTTGCATCCATCAGTAAATAGGTATTCGTTATTTTATGATCAATGGCAAGAGGTTCACCATAATAAAAACTTAAATTCTGGTCGTAATCATGACGTGTCACTGTATGTCCGAAACGAACCATAAAAAATCTGGAAATGGGTTGAAGCAAATAAAAATCCCATGCTTCACCACGGGTTGCCAGTTTTTGTAATGGATCCTCGCTGCCCTGTCCAAAATTTGACCAATACTGGGAACCATGATTGTATTCAATTCCAAACTTTGGATTTTGTTTGAATGGTACGGATAAATCAATTCGTGCGCCAACATGGATGCAATGGGCATCATGATCCGATTTACCATCATTATTCAGCAAACCGATCGGTGTTGGCGCATTTTCAAGTGCTTGTAACTGGGCAGCATATGAAGGACCATAATTTTTAAGCAAATTGTATGCTTCACGTGCTGGCAAAGGATCTTCTGGAAGCCCTAATGCACCCGGATCCAACATAAATTCTGTTGCACTAGTGGCATGGGTTTTAAGATAGCTTAAACCCGCAAACCAGTCAAAATTATATCCAAAAAACTGTTTGGATTCTAAAAAAAGGGTGTATTTTGTCAGGTATCCCAGAGAATCATCACCCTGTGTAAATAACAGACCATCATCCGCATAAAATGGGGCCAAATCATCATTATACCGAAAATCGGGTTTTGGTGCCTGTGGGATATACAAAACATTCAAGATTGCCATCATACCCCCAAAAAAATCTGGAAAATGACTTTCAAGCTGAAATACAAGAAAATAAACGGGATCCATGGCTTGTTCATCAACACGATATACCCCTTTTTTGTCAGACAATTTTGTTCCCATAAAATACTGTTCATGATCGTCATATCGAAGTACCGCTATCATTCTCGCTGCAGTATCAGGCATATGTGTTAAAGGCTCGAGATCCAAAGATAAACCCAGACCATCAGATTCCACATTGTAAGCTATTGCCGGATAGGTTGATTTACGCGGTGTATTTTCTATAAGATCCGTGGGGAGACCATCTGTTGAAGGTAACCTTCCAAAGGTAAAAGCCATTGGGAATAAATCACTTGGCTCAAAAAAATAATCAACATAGGCTCTTTCAACTTTTAAATTCAAGTTACCGGATACACGCGTGGTATTTAAAAAATTGACATCTGGATATACGTTAAAATCATCATCAGACCAGCGACGCATCATGGTGAGGCGTGAAGTAAATTTTAAATTATTTGAGATTTGTGCCCGTAAGTTCAGGCGAAATCGATTACTGGGTTGCATCCGAACATTTTCACTCAGTTTTTTTCCTGTAGGATGATCAGTAAATGGGATATTATCATGGCCCAAAAATGTATACCAGTCAATACGTGTCCGAATTTCAGCCCCAATTTCAAGACGATCAACTATGGATTTGGTTTCAACACGTTCCAGTATCTCAGTTAATTCATCCATATCCTGTTTTAAAAAATCAAGGGCGCGCTGATCTTCCTCAGACAGCTTTTCCGATTCCTGTTGAAGATCCAGTTCATCCAGACGTTTATTGAGCCTGTCAATTTCATCCAAAATCGGTACGATTTCATCAGGCGTAACGTACTTTTCTTTTGCTGATACAAATGGCACAAAAAAGAATAACAGTATTGTCCCCAAAAAAAATATCTTTGAGGTGTTTTGCATGAAAAACCTCCTGTTAATCGTCAGCATATCGTTCATGAATGGAACGAATCACATTCATATTGCCCAGAAACAGGTCAACCATTTCCGGATCAAATTGAGAACCTGCAGATGACTTGATGGCTTTTAATGTTTTTTCTTCATCCCAAGCTTCTTTGTATGACCGTCGAGAGCTAAGGGCATCGTATACATCAACCAGAGAAACAATTCTACCAAACAATGGGATTTCAGTCCCTTTTTTTCCTCTGGGACTTCCATTGCGAAGTGTAAAACCTTGAACAGGCGATCCGGTTATCGGATCCACATGTCCGGGATAGCCAGAACCATCCCATCGTTCATGATGATTTAATGCCACATTGTAAGCCGCTTCGTCAAATTCTGTTTGTGAATCATGAAATATTTTTGCACCAAGCACAGTGTGCTGTTTCATAATTTCATATTCATCATAATTGAATCGACCGGGTTTTTTCAAGATTAAATCTGAAATCGCAATTTTGCCAACATCATGGAGCATAGCAGCCATGCGCAAAATATCTCTGTTTTTATCAATATCAGTTTTGTTAATACCGTGCTTTTTTGCCCAGCGATAATACAATTCCACAGCAAAGGATCCCACACGATTGACATGACCAAATGTTTCCTGCGGATCATGCAGTTGTGTCATGCGAATGGTTCGCATGATAATTGCTCGGGTCATTTGAGCACGTTCCAATGCAATGACTGCAATATTGGCAAAGTGCATCATCATCAACTCGGCTTCCTTTGAAAAGGAAATAACCTCACCTAATTTTGTCCTGGCATTTATCACTTGTAATATTCCTAATACAATGCCTTTTGAATTTTGTAAAGGAACGGTTACCATTGATTTTGATCGATAGCCTGAAACCTCATCCATTCTTTGTGTAAATTTATAGGGTTTTTCCGCTGAAATATCATAAACATCATTTATGGATAATGGACAACCTGAACTTGCCACATATCCGGCGATACTCTCATTGTTGACCGGAATTCGAAATGTAGAATATACCAATGATTCATCTTTTGGCAATTGAGATTGTAAGGTATCATTTTGTGTATATGCAAACTCTAACATATTATCTTTTATTATGTAAATTGAACCTGCATCTGCATTAATAAATCTTCTGGCTTCACTTAAAACTTTTTGCATGAGTATATCCAGATCATTCACTTGAATGAGTTGGATTCCCAATACAATGAGCGAATTTAATTTTTCTGTTTCACTTAACATAATATTTTATTACCCCAAACGTATCCCTTAAAACGAAAACGATTGACAAAATATTTCAAAAAATGCAGCTTTTGTGCCACCTTAATCAATTATTGTGTTTTGGGGCTGCGATATACACAAAGATTTGTGTTGATCTTTACAAATAAAAATCGTATTATGTTTGATTAATTTTAAACATATCCATACATTTGGAATAACAAATGCATGGTGCAAACAATGAGTTTAATATAGGATAATCATTATGAAATTTGTTATAGAGAAAACTGTTTTTATCAAAGGGATTTCAAAAATTCAGGGAATTACCAGCCGCAAGACCGATTTTCCAATAACGGCATCAGTCCTTATTCGGGCGCAAGGCATGAATGTTTCGGTATATGCCACAGACCTTGAAACCGGTTTTGAGGGATTTTACCAGGCAGATGTTGAAATAGAAGGTCAGGTAGCGGTGCTATCCAAAAAGTTATTTGAAATTATTAAAGATTTTCCAAGTAACTTTATTCAACTGGAAACTGTGGAAGGTAAAATGCTAAAAATATCGGCATCAGATGAAGTTACCAAAGCAGAGTATCATATGCTTTGTGCAGATCCGGATGAATTTACAATCCTGACCAACATAGATGATCTGGTTTTTAATGAAGTGGATGCCCTCATATTAAAAGAAATGATTGAAAAAACACTGATCACCGGAATTTCAGATGATGAGCGCGCACATCTAAGCGGTCTTTACCTGGAAATTCCTGAAGATAACACCAACATTCTTCGTATGATTTCCACAGATGGTCATCGACTGGTGAAAGTAGATCGCACTTGTGAAATCAAAGTAGACATTCCAATGGAAAAAGGGATTTTATTATCCAAGAAGGGGATGTCGGATCTGGTAAAACTCCTTGAATCTGGCGGACAGTTGGAAATTGGATTTCGTGAAAACAATTTCATTGCCAAAAAAGAGGATGAAACCCTTGTGTCTCGACTTCTTGAGGGTGATTTTCCTGATTATAGAGAGGTCATTCCTGAACCAATTGATACACGAATGAAAATTTCTAAAAAAACCTTTCTGTCATTAATGAAACGCATGATGATACTATCCAATGATCGATTTCGTGCGGTGGTGTTCAATATTAAATCTGATCGAATTGAAATCTCAGCAACCAATCCTGAAATTGGCGATTCAAAAGAAGAAATCCCCATAGATTACAATGGGGAGAGTTTTGAAGCGGCATTTAATCCCCGCTTTTTTATTGATAGTCTCAATGAAATCACATGTGAGACAATCCTTTTGAAAATGGCCAATGCAAAGGAACCCTGTGTCATGTGCGGTGAAGATGATCCAGATTTTATCAGTGTCATCATGCCAATGACTGTTTAGAAATTAACCCGTATCGTTCGACTTATCGAACCAGACTATATATATGAGTGAAACCAAATAATGGAAGAAAAACAAGAACAGCGCTATGGCGCTGAAAATATTAAAGTACTTGAGGGCCTTCTGGCTGTTCGCAAGCGGCCATCAATGTATATTGGCAATGTTGACAGTGAAGGTCTTCACCACTTGGTGTATGAAGTCGTTGACAACAGTATTGATGAAGCCATGGCTGGCTATTGCGATAAAATAGATGTCACCATTCATACAGATAATAGTGTTACTGTTCTGGATAATGGACGCGGCATTCCTGTAGATATCCATAAAACAGAAAAAATTCCTGCCCTTGAAGTGGTTATGACCAAACTTCATGCAGGTGGTAAATTTGACAACGAAACCTATAAAGTCTCAGGTGGACTTCATGGTGTTGGCGTTTCGGTTGTAAATGCACTGTCATCGTTTCTTGAAGTCAATGTCTACAAATCTGGTAAAATATATTATCAAAGCTATGCACAGGGCAATAAAACATGTGAACTTAAAGTTATCGGGGAAACTTCAGATCAGGAAAATGGCACCAAAATTCACTTTGTTCCTGATGGCGAAGTAATGCGCGCTTTGGAATATAATTATGACATTCTGGTTCGACGACTAAGAGAACTGGCCTTTTTAAACAAAGGTATCACAATAACCATTGAAGATGAACGATCTGATGCAAAAGATTCTTTTTCATATGATGGCGGATTGATATCTTATGCCGAGTACTTAAATCGCAATCGGACAGCATTGCATGAGCCAATTCATATTCAAGGCATGAAAAATGATGTTCAGATTGAAATATCTATTCAATATAATGATGGTTTTAATGAAAAAATACTCACCTTTGCCAATAATATAAACACTGCTGAGGGTGGCTTTCATTTGGCAGGATTCAAATCTGGAATGACACGTTCAATTAACACTTATCTTTCCAATGCTGCCAACTTACCCAAAAACCTTAAAGTTAAAATTGGCGGTGATGATATTCGTGAAGGTCTCACTGCGGTTTTGAGCGTTCGACTGAAATCGCCTCAATTTGAAGGTCAAACCAAAACCAAACTGGGTAACAGTGAGGTCAAAGGACTGGTTGAGGCTTTGATTAACGAACAGCTTGCGGTATATCTTGAAGAACACCCTCAAATTGCAAAAAAAATTATTGAAAAAGCTGTCAATGCTGCGAGAGCGCGTGATGCTGCAAGGCGGGCAAGGGATCTGGCCCGCAATAAAGGTGCTATGGGTGATGCTTCTCTGCCTGGAAAACTGGCAGAGTGCCAGTCCAATATTCCAAGCGAGCGAGAAATTTTCATCGTTGAGGGTGATAGTGCTGGTGGGTCGGCCAAACAAGGAAGGGATCGCAAATTTCAAGCAATTTTACCCATTAAAGGTAAAATTCTAAATGTAGAAAAAGCCCGATTTGACAAAATGCTCAAAAGTGAAGAAATCAAAAACATTATTACCGCTCTGGGAACAGGGGTAGGCCTTGAAGAGTACAATATTGAGCAGTTGAAATATCATAAAGTTATTATTATGGCTGATGCTGATGTGGATGGCAGCCATATTCGCACACTGTTGCTGACCTTCTTTTATCGTCAATTTCCCGATCTGATTACAAATGGTTATTTGTATATTGCACAGCCCCCACTATTTCGTGTGGGTAAAGGCAAAAATGCTGTATATCTAAAAGATGAACTGGAATATAACGAATACCTCATGAAACGTGTGTGCAATCTAAAATCTGTTAAAATAGCCAATAGCCAGAAAGCCATGTCAGACCATGAATTATACATTTTAATGGGCGATATGGTGGAGTATTATACTATCCTCCATCAAATGAATTATCGTGCAATTCCATCTCATCTGGTGGAAATGCTTTTAGACAGCAATTTAAGCAATCGCGAGAAATTGAAGGATCAGGACTTGATGTTTGATATACAGTCCCAATTAATTGATGCGGACTATGAAGTCAACGATTTGTTCTGGAATGAGGAACGTGGTGTTTATGAGATTACTGTGGTTGGTTCAGGACAGCGTTTACTGGATGAACATCAGGTGGAAGTTAAAACCAATATCAAGATTGGCAGAGGCTTTGTGTATGCAAAAGATTTTCAAAAATTGATTGTGTTAAAGGATAAAATTCAAAAATATGATACCCCCCCATTTGAAGTTACAACACGAAAAGCCAAAGATGATGAATCTGAATCCGTAGGAAAACCAACCCTTTTGGATAGTAAATATGCGCTCTATAATTATTTGCTTGAGGAAGCAAAACGAAATATTGCAGTACAACGCTATAAAGGTTTGGGTGAAATGAATCCGCAGCAACTATGGGAAACAACCATGGATCCGACATCCCGAACATTGCTGAATGTGAATGTCAATGATGCCAACTTTGCTGATGATATTTTCTCGCTGTTAATGGGGGATGAAGTTGAACCCCGACGGGAATTCATTCAATCCAATGCCCTGGAAGTCCAGCGACTGGATATTTAAAGGAAATATAATGAAAATTCATCACATTCGAAATGCAAGTTTTGTCATAGAAACTGAGAGCTATCGCATTCTGGTAGATCCCATGCTCAGTGACAAAGGTGCTTTGCCAGCATTTGCACATTTTAGGCATCCATGCGAGCGAAACCCTGTTGTTGATTTGCCTGAAAATGCTGCACAAATTCTGGATCAGGTAACACATTGTCTGATTACACATTCACACACATTTGGAATGAATTTTCTTACTCACACCGATCATCTGGATCCGCCTGGAAAGTCATTTTTGATACAAAAAAATATCCCTGTTGCATGTAGTCAGAAAGATGTTTCGTTTCTGACAAAAAACGATATACGTGTTGAGCTTTCCCTTGAATTCTGGCAGGCCCAACCTTTTCTGGGTGGAAAAATTATTGCCATACCCGCACAACATGGTCATGGCTGGATACATTATCTGATGGCGAATGGTGCAGGTTATTATCTTGAACTGCCAGACGAACCATCTATATATATCAGTGGCGACACAGTTTTTACTGACGATGTTCATCGTGCTTTGACAGATTTAGCACCTGATATTGCAGTTGTTGCTGCTGGATCAGCCAGTTTGGATATTGGTGGTCCAATACTGATGCCAATGAATGAAATTATTACATTTATTCGACATGCTCCCAAAAGAGTTATTGCCAATCACATGGAGGCATTGAATCATTGTCCCACGAAACGTTCTGATCTGAGTCAGGAGCTGGATGTACAAAATTTGCTGGAGAAAACAGACATTCCTTCTGATGGACAAACATTGTTGTTTGACTAAGAGGATCATAATATATTCAACAAAGGAGTCTATCATGCCCAGGTCTCTTGAATCTGAAAAACAACATTTAAATAATTATTATCAACGTCTAAAATCCAATGGCCTGACAGATAAACAAGAACAAAAAATTCTTGTAGAGTTGAATGGTGACTTACAGCATGATCATCCTGATGTCAGCAACGTTGATAATCCCATCTATCCAGATCATTTGTATGCTTACAATGATCTTTTGTATTTACAACAGCAACCTCCGCCCTATATTGCATTTCAAAATTATATGAAAACGTTGGATGAATTACTGGATCAGGATCGAAAACGCGAGGAAGATGGATTTCCCAGAAAAATTCGTGTAGGCCGACTGGTTCGACCCGGTAAAGGTGGAAAAGAAAAAATAGTTGTTGTTCCCACTACAGTTGAAGAAAAACTAATTCATGATCGTTCTATTCAGTCAAAAGAAGATCATGATGATGCATCCGGTGGAGCGGGTGATGGCGACGAAGGGGAGGTAATCGGCGAACAACCGGTTCACAGTCCAGACGGCTCTGGTGAAGGGCCGGGTGAAGGAGAAGGTGGGGCCCATGAGGTGGAATCCAGTGCCTATGATTTGGGTCGCATTCTAACCGAACAATTTGAACTTCCCAATCTCAAAGATAAAGGAAAGAAACGCTCTTTAACGCGCTACACCTATGATATGACAGATCGAAACAAAGGATACGGGCAGATACTGGACAAAAAAGCAACCTTAAAAAATATTGTGGAAACCAATATTCATCTCGGAAATTTACCCGATCCGGATAAGATTGATCCAACACGATTTTTAATTTCCCCTTCAGATCGTATTTATCGCATACTATCCAGAGAAAAAGATTTTGAATCCCAGGCCATGGTATTTTTTCTTCGCGACTATTCCGGTTCTATGACCGGAAAGCCCACAAATGTAGTGGTGTCGCAACATGTTCTTATATATAGCTGGATTTTATACCAATATGCACGTCAAGTTGAAACACGCTTTATTTTACATGATACAGAAGCCACAGAAGTTGATGATTTTTATACCTACTACAATTCAAAAGTGGCTGGGGGTACACGGGTGGCATCAGCCTATCGCAAAGTGAATGAAATTGTTGAGCAGGAAAATCTTGTTTCAGATTATAATATTTATATTTTTCA
>Ga0272440_1000894_pt1 | contig 25076 bp, 15 predicted proteins | sample SSMMMBAug17_FD_192440 | JGI IMG/M metagenome (GOLD analysis project Ga0272440, IMG submission 192440) | Marine sediment archaeal communities from Little Sippewissett salt marsh, Falmouth, MA, United States - SSM-MMB-Aug17 | ecosystem: Environmental > Aquatic > Marine > Wetlands > Sediment ...
TGCAATAAAGTAAATAACACTTGGTGGTACTTCTGTTGGGTCGGGTAAGAATGTCCCTAAAAACCGAACTGTTGTGAGCTGCAAGGCAAAACCCAAACGATTGTATTCGCCTCGGCATTTATTAATGAGAGATAGGTCGGAATCATCGAGATGAAAAAACTTGGAAAGCTGAGCTTCAGTTGGTTCATCAGAAAAACGACCATATTGTCTTTTTTGTTCTTCAGTTAGAAATGCAACAGGCATATCAATTCTTCAGATACTGATATAAGGTTTCACGGCTAATTCCCATATCACGAGCGATATGTGCTTTTTTTTCACCAGCGGCAACCCGAGATTTCAATACTTTAATACTGGCATCATTTAAAGCTCGCTTTCTACCACGGTAAGCTCCACGCTGCTTTGCTAAAGCAATTCCTTCTCGTTGACGCTCTTTTATTAATGCACGCTCAAATTCTGCAAAAGCACCCATCACGGATAACATTAATTTGGGCATAGGTGAATCTTCACCAGTAAAGGATAAATTTTCTTTTACAAAATCAATGCGAACACCTTTTTCTGTAAGCATTTGAACAATTCGACGCAAATCATCAATTAAAAGAAAATTTAGGCAGAAAGCCAAGACAGTGTTGGGCTGGATTGCTTATAGTAACTTTTCGTTCCATTGGACTTCAAACCCCTAAAACCATTTTTTTATTCCAAAAATATGCCGTTTTTAGCCGAAAAATGACAAAAATAAAAAGTCCAAAAAAACGGTCGTTTTTTCAAACTCAATCTGGGTTAATCCTAAAAAAAAGACGGCAACGTAAAATATCTCGCAAGCTATTTTTATAGTTTAACTTTTCTGTACTTTACATAGTATAATACTAATATTATCCTTCCCTCCGGCTGCGTTTGAAGAATTTAATAATTTTTTTATAGCACAGATGATGTCTTTGTCTGATTTCAATATATTTTCAATTTCGTTATTTGAAATCATATTTGTAAGACCGTCACTGCACAACATATAAATATCATTTTCCTTTAGTGTATCCCAAGTAATGTCAGGTTTTATATTTTCATATGGACCTATTGCCTTTGTTATTATATTTTTTTTGGGTTCTTTACCTTTCTTGCCTTCTTGAAGCCATTTTTCATAAGCGGAATGATCGGTTGTCATTAATTCCAGTGTAGAATTTCTATATCGATACAACCTGCTGTCCCCAACATGAAACCATAATGCATGATTTTTGAATAAGATTAAGCCGACTATTGTTGATCCCATATATCTTTTTAACTTGTATTGTTGGTTACGTTTATATAAAATTTCATTTGCCTTGCCCACTCCATTAAGGACTAATGAATAAAAATTATTTATTTCTTCGGGTAATGTTTTATCTGTGATGTTTTTTTTAGATTTATTAAATAATAATTTAGGACTACTAATATGCTTTCTAATGACTTTTATTATTGTTTTACTTGCCTCTGCTCCTCTTTCATGTCCTCCCATTCCATCGGCAACAAGCATAAGTGATTCTTTTTTATTAATATATTCTTTTTCTTTTTTTTTAAAATATATAAAATCTTCATTGCTTGATCTTTTCTTGCCTGTATCTGTAACTCCTATGTTTGTAACATGAAAAGTATTGGGTTGTTTTTTTTTCATTACGCTATCGCTTTTCATTTTTTATAACTCCTCGTCATTTTTAATGGGTAAAATAAGCGTCAAAAATGACAAGGAGCCGTTGTTTTTATGAGCAATTAATTTCAACAACTTCACCTTTAATTTTATTAGGACCACTGGCTTTTAATAGAGAACTATCTGCTGTAATTTTAAGATCAAGTGCTTTTATTTCAATTATATCCTTACTTATTGTTATTGAATTTTCCCCTACTATAAGTTTAATTTCATCTTCTGCTGTTATAGATGCATTTTTTGCTTTTAATGAATATCCTTCTATTGTAGATTCATCATGCTTTCCAGTAACAGTAACAGATTTTTCGCCACCAATAGTTTCATTTAAATCGCCACCGACTTCAATTTGCATTCCTTCTGCAATTTTTTCAATGTGACCACCTGTTACTTCTATATTTTTAGAGCCATCAATCTTTTCTGATTTATCCTTTTTGACATAAATTTTTAAAATTCCTGGAGTGTGTATAGATATTTCTTCAGCATCTGATTGGTCATTTATTTTGATTTCATTGAATGATTGCTCTTCCCCCTCAGGAGTGATTTTTGTTTTTATAGCTGTCACTGTTTTTTCTTCAGGCCCATAAGGAGGTAAGTTTTCACCATTATAAATACAGCCAATAATAATGGGGTTATCAGGGTCTCCTTGAATAAATCCGATCAAAACTTCATTTCCGATACGAGGCATAAAAAAAGTACCATAACCTGCTCCTGCCCAGGGCTGAACAACTCTGACCCAACATGTATTCTCATCATCCTGCCAATGAAATTGAATTTGAACCCTTCCTAATTCGTCTATATAAATATCTTCACCTTCAGGGCCAATAACTGTTGCTGATTGGATATCAATTTTGGGTTTTTGTATAACTTCTTCGGGTCTTACAGGTACATCACTCGGTGATGCCTCAAATTTTCCTTCATAGCTTACTCCTGATGATTCTGTTTGTTCTCCTTTATGCATTACTTCTCGTGTAATATAAGTCTCACCATTTGGATCATCGGGGTTTTCTGATATATTAATTTTTTGGCCTGCTGAAAAATTTTTAAACAATCCGTTTCCTTTAACTATTCTGGATTTTCCTCCTGATGATTCACAACGCCTTCTTGCAAGCATATCACCATGTTTTGTATCTTTATATCCTCCAATAGGATCAAATTCTGATAATTCATTATTTTCATTTCCTGAATTTTCAGTTTTTAGATTTTTTTTAGGCTGTTCATGGTCGTAAGCATTCAGCTTAACTTTTCCTGTATAAATATTTGACATTGTGCTAAAATTAGGAATCGTTTCTTTTGATGAACCTAAAGAACCTGTATATGGTGCATACAAGACGGATGATTCAGGAGATGAATCCGTATGTGCAGATGGGTCATCACCAAAAACAATAACATCTCTTCCTTGTTCTTGTTTAAAATAATAAAAAATTCCTTCTTCACTGAGCAATCGTGACACAAAGTCAATATCTTTTTCCCGCCATTGAATACAGTAAGTTCTTTTAGGATAGTTGCCTGATAAATTCATTTGAAAATCAATACTGGTTAAGTTATTTTTTTTCAAAATCTCTGTAATTATTTCTGGTACAGTTTTATTTTGAAAGACACGAGAATGCTTATTATAGCTTAACATCCAGAATCTCGGATACAAATCAACTGAATATATGGCATCATTGATCCCTTTTGATTCAAGTGTAGCGCATACTAATATACCATTTATATGACGTTCATCCTTATTCTGCGTAACAAATGTCAGGCAAGCCCATTCTTTTATTAGATCAATAGGATCTATATCTGAATCGGCTGCTTTTAGTTTTATATTAAAGTGGTATGGGGTTGAAATAGACTCATGACCACTAAAATTCATTACAGAAAATTTACCTTTACTTGTGGTAAATAAAAATCTGGCTTCATTTGCTTGTAGTTCAGAAGACATGACTAAAACTCCTTATTGTTATTTTTTGGAAATAAGATTTTCATCTAAAAATTCAAATAGAATATTGCCTTTTTCAATTTTTATATTTAAATGCTGTTTTTGTATTGATGATTTATTTTTCATCAATGACAGCATTTTTACTGAAATTCCTGGAAGTAATTTTGACGTAATTACGTGGTCGATATTACGGGCTCCATTTCTTTTTACCTGGCAATGCGAAGCTATCCATTGAATTACATCCTGTTTATATGTCATAATAACATCTTGTTCTTTGAGTCTTTTGGAAAGACAATCAATTTTCATGTGAATAATTTTTGATATGACGTCATTTGATAGTGGATAATAAGGGATGAGTGTCATACGGGCCAAAAGTTCTTCAGAAAATTTAAGTGATAATACAGGTCTAATTTGTTCAACAATAGTATCAGCATCTGGGAAACTATCTTTTTTACTATTTGAAAAGATTTTTGTAATTTCTTCATGTGCCTGATTTGTGGTTAGAATGATAATAGTGTTCCTGAAATTAATGACACGACCTTCACCATCTGACAACTTTCCTTCATCAAACGCCTGATAGAAAATTTTTAATACATCAGGATGAGCTTTTTCAAATTCATCTAAAAGAACAATAGAATACGGTTTTTGTCGAACAGCTTCTGTTAAAATACCGCCTTCACCATAGCCAACATAACCAGGTGGAGATCCTGTTAGTTTTGAAACTGTATGTTTTTCTTGATATTCAGACATATTAATAACAGTTAGGTAACGTTCATTTCCAAATAAATATTTTGAAAGAACTTTAGCTGTTTCTGTTTTTCCTACACCGCTTTGTCCGATAAGTAAACATGTTAGAGGTTTTTTAGGGTCATTAATATTGGTTTTACCTATGGTAATAAGGTTTGATATTGTTTGAATGGCCTGTTCCTGGCCTAAAATATTTTTTGAAAGATTCTCCTTTAGTTTTAATATTTTATCTGACTCATTACCGACCATTCTTCCTACAGGAATTCCTGTCCAATCACTAACAACTGTTGCTATAATATTTTCATCCAATTCTGGGTAAACCATTGGACTATTATCTTGATATTTTAGAAGTTTTTTAGAAATTTTTCGAATATTCAGCTCCAATGAACTATTATCAGAGACAGGGTTATGATCTTTTGTTTTGCTAATATTTTTCAAAGCTTGATGATATTGTTTCACCAATTTTTTTTCATTTTTCCATTTTTCAATAAGTTTGTCTTTCTTGATGGAAAAGTTATCCAGTTCAGACTTAATTTTTGATATGCGATCATCAATGCTTTGTTGATTTTCACTGTTAATTCTATCCATGGCAATAGAATTTTTTTCTCTTTCAAGTGTTGCAATGTCCTGAGTTATTTTAATAATACTATCAGGAGTCGCATGCTGAGATAGTGAAACTATTGCGGCAGCGGTATCCATGAGGTCAATTGCTTTATCAGGGAGTTGACGATCTGTAATATAACGCATAGACATTTTTACTGATGCTATGACAGCTTTATCTGTTATATGGATGTCGTGATGATTTGCATATCTATTTTTTAATCCACGAAGAATACTTATTGCTCCCTTTTCATCAGGCTCTAATATTTTAATAGGTTGAAATCGGCGAGTTAATGCACCATCTTTTTCAAAATATTTTTTCATCTCAGCCCATGTAGTTGCTGCAATTGTGTGTAAATTTCCCCTTGCAAGTTCTGGCTTTAAAATATTTGCAGCATCACCCGCTCCTGAATGATTACCTGCACCAATTAATGTGTGTACTTCATCAATAAATGTAATTACAGGTTTTTGATAGTCTTTTATTGCTTGAATAATCTTTTTTAAACGATTTTCAAATTCGCCTTTAACACTTGCTCCAGCCTGCAATAATCCTAAATCTAATGAAAGTAAATCTGCATCTTGAAAAACAGGCGGGACATCTCCCTCAATAATTTTTAATGCCAATCCTTCAACAATTGCGGATTTGCCTACACCAGGATTGCCAACCAACAATGGATTGTTTTTTGTTCTTCTGGATAGAATATTTATCATTTGTCTAATTTCGTTATTTCTTGAAAACACAGGGTCAATTTTTCCCTTTTTTGCTTCATCTGTAAGGTTGACAGTGTATTTTTTTAGAACACCCATATTTTCAGATATTATTGATTCGTCAACAGGTTCATCCTTTACAGTTTCTTCAACAGAGTTTTCAAGACCTGACACTAAAGCTGCTGCAATCTTTTCTTTATTAATAATATTTTTTAAAGCATTTAACCAAATAAATGTATAATTCCTGTTCATATTTAGTGATGCTAACATTAAATGAGCAGAACGTATATGGTCTTGATTAAAATCCACAGACGCAAGAATCCAGGCATTTTCTAAAATATCTATCAACACTGGAGAGAAAGAAGGTTTTCCGGTATTACCAGTAAGATATGTATTAAGCGTTTTTAATAATTCAGATTTCAAGTTTTTATAATCAATATCAAAATGATTCAAAAGAGTTGCAATATCTCCTTTGCTATCATTTATAAATTTTAAAAAAAGGTGCTCAAAACCAATTTCATAATGCCCTTTGGACATTGCAAAACCAGCAGCAGCATCTAGTTGAGATAATACATAAGGTGTTAGTTTATCTAAAAGTTTTTCTATTTTTTCGGTTATCATTTTGTATTTCCTTTTTTATATATTCTAAAATATAAATTTTATACCAAGACAAAATAAAATTTTGCCTTGGTACAAATTTTTACCTGTCTTTCTCTCTTTCCAAGAATCATATGCTGAAATATTTCTATCTTTTATCTACCAGGTGATTTTTTTATATTGAAAAGCAACTTCTTCTCGATGTTTATAATCTTCAGTATTTAGATCATCTACATCAGGTAAGAAGCTTTATCTGTATTTGGGGTTAATATAAATGGGCTGTGTACTTTTGCTCTATATATGAATAGTATGCTCGGCTTTAACGATTTCCATACAACCATCACGTCCTTCAAAATCAACTGATCCTTCTAATATCACCTCCTTTCATTTGATTAATCAATATGAGCAACTCATGTGCCATAGCTTAAAAAAAATATATTATAATAAAATACAAATAGTTAAATAAGATATAAAATTGATTTGAGTTTTAATAATGTATTAAAATTATACACAGGATTATAGTTTTTGTTTAGTTAATAAACTAAACACAATCGATACTGGGAAACATATCTGATTATCATTTCAGCTCTTTTTCAACACAGAACTGCGTTGAAAAGAGGGGCCAAGGCTGAAATGGATTGAAGGGCTTACTTTTGGAATGTAAGCGTTCTTGGACGGGTTCTGACAGAGCTATTTTTGTTACACCTATCTGTTTTTTTTGGGAAGCCCTAAAGCACAATCAAATAGATAGGATGGATATGGGATGGAGGCACGAGAAGACAGAATTCTTGTTTGGCTGACTTATCAATATTTCATTCAGATGATCTTGTGACTATTAGGTTTCGTCCCTTAACCTACGCTAAATTTATTAACGTTGCAAATCATATTCTATTGGTGACTTTATGTTGTTGGTGAGCCTAACTCCCTGATCCAACTTTTCCAAAGCCTCTGCTCCAACGTAAAATGATTTTACTTTTGTAAACTGCTTTTTTAGAATTGCCGATAGTAATCTGTAAAAACTTTCAGACCATTGATCTTGAGAAATTGTACCTACCTGGCCCGCAATAATACATTCAAAATTTTTAAACACTCCTCCAGGTCTTAGAACCACGCTTTCTGGATGAGAACGCTGATCAAAGAATATTTTTGTTCCATCATTCCGTTGCTCGACAGATCTTATATTTGGCTTTGTTTCAGGATCTATCAATAAATACATTTTTTCTTTATTCTGATCTCCAAATGTAGCTACTGATAAATCTTCAATATTAGCAACAGACCGATAAACCGATGGATAATCACTTTTGTCTTTGAGAAGAGCAAAGCAAAAAGATGTTTTGGAAGCGGCGGTCTCTAAAATTTCTATTAAATCATTTGTAGTAGCGAAAAAAGAAAGTTGTTTATTTTTCATATTCATCACTTAGGTTTAGGTATTAATAAAAGGTGGTCACCAGGTGCCTGCGAGCGTATTCTTGCAGCATTGGTAGCCTCCCGCGTAGTAGGGGTAACACCATTCACACGAGTATCAACGGTATTTACCCTTAAAGTTCTTCCATTTTTAGTAGCAGTGATATCAGGGAAAGATGATCCTTTACGTGCGCCTCCTGGTCCTGGCAAATACTCTTCAGGCAATCGATTACCCCCTCCAGTAATTTCCCATCCACGCTTTTCCATTTCAGTGGCAACATCATCAATGTGGGCTCTGGTACTTTGTTTACCTAATCTTCCTCCGGGATTCGGTACCTTCTTTGAGGCTGTTGTCTTTGAGGCACAACAAAGCCCCAAAGGATCGACCCATCCCCAAGAATTAGGTGCATATCGATAAAGGTTAACACCGGCAATCAATCCAAGAGGATCTTTGCTAATAAAAATTCCTATATTTGGATCATAAAATCGATATCGATTATAACATAAGCCAAGCTCTTCGTCAAAGTATTGTCCCTGAAAGCGTATGGGATTATCAATTCCGTCATAGTTAAGGTTTTTCAGTTTTCCAAATGTATCAAAGTCGGATGACCATAGGGTTCTACCTGATTCATTGAAAATTTTCTGTGGCAACCCAACACCATTATTTTGAAAATAATAAATATTCTTGTTATTGTCAATAATAGCCAGAGGTACAAATGAGTCAGGATAAAAAATAAATTCTCTTGATCCTTTTTCACAAATAGTGTCAGAAAGTAAGCAATCTCCATCCCATGTAAACTGAGTCTTTGATGTACCTGTTTGTTTGCTAATACGACGCCCTTGAGAATCATATATAATTCTTGTTTGACTGCCATCTTCATGATTTGCAATTGTCAGACGATCATTTTCATCCCATTCAAATCGAGTCGTTCCTTTTTCTCCACTTTGCTCGATAAGGTTTCCAGCAGCATCAAAATGATAATAATTATTTTCATAGGTAAGAATTCTATTGTTTTGATTAAAATTTTGTACGGGTTTAAGTAAATCACCGGCTGGATCATATAAATATTTTTTTATTTTTCCGGCTGGATTAATATGCTCAATTATTCGACCTCTTGGATCATAAGTAAAACTCGTTTTCCCTTTTTTATCATCAATAATTCTGGTGAGATTACCTGTAGGATCATACTCATAAGAACAATCAAACAATGTATCATATGGAGACATCGTTTTTTGATGCGTCAATAATCCATCTTTATTATATTCATATTCTCGTTGAAAAAAATCAGAAATATTTTCTCTTACCGGAGATCCCATAGCATTACGTTGGATTTGAATAAGTTGATCTTTGTTTATAGTGATACTTTCAACATCATTTAACGCATTGTATATATAATCAACAGTATTTCCATGTGATGTTTTTCTTTGGATTCGATTACCATTAAGATCATAGAGATTGATAATTTCAAAATCGCCTTGCAATTCCTTTATCAGCTGATTTTCCGAATCAAATTCTCTTTTAATTTGTATATGCTCGTTTTCATGATAAATAAGATTTCCATTTGGATCATAGTCAAAGGCTTCTATTTTCGCATCTGAAAATATTTTGGATTTAAGACGTCCTAATGGATCGTATTGATAATGGATTTCCTTTCCAACAGGATCTTTCGTATAAATAACATTACCCGATTGATCATAAGTAAATTTTTTTGAATTTCCCCAATAATCTATTTCTTCGACAACTCTGCCAAGATGATCACGTATAAACTTAAATGTTTCTCCTCTTTCGTTTGTTACACCTGATAGTTGTTCTTCTGTATCATATTTGTATTCAACAATTGATCCATCAGGTTCTATACGTTTGGCGAGTTCTCCGATTCCTGTATATTCAAGTTTTGTTGTATGACCAGACTCATCTCTATAATAAATTAAATTATCATCATTATCATAGCCACAAGATACTTTTTTATCTGAATGGTATATGATATTGATTAAGCGAAATTTTTGATCATATTCATATAGAGTTTGAACACCAAGAGGATCTGTTTCTGATGTTATTTGCCCAAAGTCATTGAGTTCATAATGCGTTTTGTTGCCTAGCGCATCGGTAATAGCAATAATATTTCCATATTGATCAGGTTTATAGTGCGTAACACCACCTTTTGGATCGGTAAAAGATATTAAATCACCATTTTTGTTATATGAATACTTAATTTCTGACTCATTCGGGCTGATCTGTTTATGCAATAAATCATTTTTCCATTCTTGCCTCCAGGTGTTTCCATTGGGATCTATAATTTTAAAGGGTCTATTATTACCGTCAAACTCAGTTATTATTGTGCAATTATCTGGTCGGGTTAATTTGAGCAAGTTTCCTCTTTCATCATATTCATACTCTGTTTTATTACCAGAAGGATCAATCACTGCTGATGTTCGACAACAATTATCATATTCGTATTGTGTTATGTTGCCGAGATGATCAATTTCTTTTAATGGAAGGCCAGCATCATCATAGTGAAGGGTCTTGATATATCCAAGAGAGTTTGTTATTTTTGTCTGGTTTAAGGTATCCGAATATTCAAATGTATAGTCATATAATCCATTATCACCATAAGAATGAATACACTTCCCACTGCATAGATCATATTCATAGTAGAACGACAAGCCATTTCGGTTTGTATGACTGAGCAATTTATGATGTTGATAACTAAAGTGATATGGATTGTCCATAGCATCATAAACTCTAATTAAATTATTATCCTGATCATATTCATATTTAACAAGATTTCGAACTTTCTCTTCAGTCATATACTCCATTTGAACAATTCTTTTATTGTGAGATATAACATTTATACATTGACCTGAATTATTCAAAATTTTTATTAACTCACCATCTTCTCGAATAAATTTTAGCCAATTTCCATTTTTATCGGTTATTTTTTCAACAGGAATTTCATTTGGAGCCCCTTCTGGTTTTTGGAAATGATATACTCGTCCTTCTTTTGTAGTAACTGTCAGTGTAGATTGATGATCTGATAGAACAGATCCAGCAACGATTTCCAACACAGGGCCTTCATCTGGTAAAGATTTAAAAAGAGCAGCTCCAGGACCACCATCATAAAATATGACCATACCATCATCACAAATATTGAGCCTTGAGTCTGCAGGAGTTTGCCAGCCATATCCGCAAACACCAAGATAATCATCTTGTGAGCTATAATAGCGATTCCAGTTCAAGGGAACTCTTCCAGGAAAAATGAAATCTTGATGCTCGATAATCACTTCTCCTGTAATCATATTTACAGGATCTCCTCCCTTTTGTTTGCATTTGATTAGATCTTCTTTGACATTTTTTATATTTGGATTTTTATTGGCATTTTTTTTATTTTGCCAAAGTTTTCCACCTTTTCCGGCAATAGATCCACCTAAAAAAGAGCCAATGAAACCACCACCAAGAGCGAATAACGTTTGACCTGTTGAACCTTCCCCAAAAATTTTTCCTCCGACATAACTGCCAGAATAGCCTAAGCCATAGCCACCAGCCATAGATCCACCAATCTGACAAGCAGTAATTAATCGTTGACCTTTAGCAGCCATTGCGATAGCACCACCAGAAGATACTAAACCAAGTAAAAACAAGGCTGCTTCCGCATACCATGGTACTTCACTTGAAATTTCTAGAAAGGTTTCCTGTCCTCCACCAATAATAACTGAAGACGCTCCTTCTGCGATAGTAGCATCACAGGTTGTTTTATCTCCTTTCCGTGCAGCAGGTAAGTTTCCAATGTAAACATTCGAACTGCCCTGGGCAATCTGTGAACCTGGATGTGGAATTGGAAAAAATAGTGATCCTGAACATGCAACATTATCTGATATTCTTGAGGCAAATTTATTTTCAATCTTAACACTTTTATAACCTATTACGATATTACCAGAAGGAAACATCAATAAAGAGCCCAATAATTGACCAGCAGTGCCTCCTAAAGAAGCACCAGCGCAAGCCGCAGACATAACCACAAGGGCTGCGCCACCGGTTCCGACTATAGCAGCACCAATAACTGCTCCACCAATAACGCCTAAGACTAACCCACCCAGTGCTTGTGAATGCTCAATTTTATCATTAATTCTTGCTGCTTCAGGCATTTTTATTCTTTCCCTTTATTAAATATTAAAGTAGACAAAATTGTATTGAATACTTCTTCATGACTCGAAGAGAAATCTTCAACTGTAGTGCCTGTAAGTATAATATAAGAATTATTAGGTAATGGGATGTAAACCTGGTACTGTATTTTCAATCCATTATTATCTTTCCACTGAAAATGAACACCACAAGCTGTCACATCAGATACTTTAATATTTTTCCTTTTGATTATTTTAAAATCAGGCAACATCTCTAGTTGTTTTGAATTTTGTTCATCAACATAAGCATCAAGAGCTTGATCCTTTTCAACTTTATCACGAGTAATAACGAGGCTGAAATCTTTTCCAAACACTTTTAAATTTGGAAAAATATTGATAGAGCTTTGTATCCATTCATCGGGCACGTCAAAACTAATTTCGCTTGTCAAATATTTCTTCATAACAATTCTCCTATAGTTTATTGTTAAACTAAATTTTTTCTGGCCTTACCTATCAAATAGATAAGGCAATACCTGATCTAAAAGAGCAGGCATTGCCTCGTTTTTCATCCAGTCTTTCTTTCTTTCCAGGAATCCTCTGCTGAAAGATTTCCTTCTTTTATAAGCCAAGTAATCTTTTCATACTGAAAAGCAATTTCTTCTCTGTGTTTATACTCTTCAGTATTTGGATCATCTACGTCAGGCAAAATCGTAGTAATTCTTACCACTCTTGCATTTTCAAGAGTCTGTGTATAATAAAGCTCGTCATAACCATCAGGATGTGGTCGATACCATTCTATCACTGCCTTGGGAATAACTTTTGCTTTACAAAGATGGTCATGTAAGGGTGAAGATCCTTTATCGATATTCTTGGTAAGAATAAATGGATTGTGAACTCTTGCACCAGATATTGTGCCATTTTTACGATCTGTTGGTATATGCAAAGAATGTTCGGCTTTAACGATTTCCATGCACCCCTCTCGGCCTTCAACGTCAGCCGATCCTTCGATACCATCGATCCTTAAATAGGATGTCATTGCCATTACTAAATCCTCCTTATTTGAAAGTTTATTGTGTTAAGTTAAACTAAGCGCTTTGTTATAACTTATACTATGATATGAGCAACACATATGCCACAAATGAAATAAAACAAAATTGTAATTATATTAATAAGTTATAAAACTATACTCAATTAAGAAATTTTTATAAAGTGTATACTATTAATACTATTTTTTTATCTTAAATATCAGGGAGTAGAATTATTGTAATAATATAGGTATATTATCGATTATGTGTAATAATTAAACAAAATTTTATTAGATTCCAGTGAAGTAAAGGAATTCTATTTATTCTTATGCATTTTTTGGGAAATTGAATTTGTTGAATTAAGATCTTTGGATGTATGTGCATCCTTCAAAAGCTCGTTAACTTTGAAATGAAGGATGCCATATTTAATTTGATGCTGATATGTGAGTTGAATTTATCTATAACTGTAAAGATTCGTCACAACATCTTTATAGATATTACTTGATACATCGATCCATATGTTTCTGCCAATCGCGAAGAAACTGTTCTCTCCACTTGCTGATATATTGAGTATCATTCATGTTTCCATGAATACATGTCCAGTAATTGGGGTGATCATGGGCAACTTTTTTGAATTTTCCTCCCCAACTTTCAGAAGTTGGATCATCCCAGTTGCCGACATTACCAAGAATTGGTGAAATCAAGTATAGAACAGATGGAGTATCTCCCATTTTAATAGTATAAGCCCCTCTGTCGATATTCCGACTAATTTTGTAAAAGAAATCTCCTAAAGCACCATGATGTTTTACATGTTGTTCTACAAATTGTCTGTTACCTAAATCACCATTTTGATTACCACCAATATACATTCCACGGCCTGTAATATGATTTTCAATCCACCATAAATTTTTATGATTTTTATAAATATAGTCTCGGCTTCTTCTATCCAACTTTGTATTCCATCCACCAATAGAGTATACACGAATTTTACTTTCAATATCTGGAGCGTTATATAAGGCTTGTGCTACATCGGTAATTGCTCCCCATACAAGAATCCATAATGGCCTGGGGTCAAATTTTTTTCGAGCCATAGCGACGATATGATCTGAACCTTCTGTATTTTTATTTTTACCTGGTCCTCCTCTTCTTTTGTCACTATCTCCATAATAAGTAGAACCTTGTTTTATTACTGATGAAAAGTCATTGTACATTGGATATGCAGCCCATGGTTTTAAAAATCGATAATCTTTTATATATTCATGAACAACTTTGAAAATATCTTGTTTTCTTCCATTTCGAGGTGGAGAAGATATTAACCCTTCTGTTTCAAATAAATATGAATACACAAGGTAATGAACCATTGATTGAAAGTCATCCGGATCAGAGCCACCTATATCAGAGCTGACAATTACACGTGGTGATACAGGCGGGAGTTGTGCTTTTACCCTGGCTGTTGATTGAACAGGAATATCGTTATGTAAGCCCCACTGCATAGGTTTTGAATGGCCATATAAATACCAGTTTCCTTCTTTTGGTCGCCAAACCAAAATATCTTGTTTATTGTCTCCATTAATGTCGGCAGCAACTGGTATGTCACCTGGTAGCCCCCATTGCAATGGTTGAAAAGACATATTGATATACCAATTCCCACCTCGTGGCCTCCAAACAGCTAAATCTGTTTTTCCATCGCCATTGTAATCTCCTTGAATCGGAATATCTCCATAAAGACCATATTGAATATGATCTCTTTTTGTTGATATAGACCAGTATCCACCATTTGGATTCCATACAGCGACCTCATCTTTACCATCTCCATTGTAATCGCCAGGGACAGGAATGTGACCGAATGATCCATAATGTACTGGACGAGGTAAATCTTTAATATACCAGTTGCCCTCTTTAGGCCGCCATACTGCAATATCAGTTTTTCCATCACCATCATAGTCGGCTGGCACAGGAATATCTCCCTGTAAACCATATTGAATCGGTTTGTTGTAAATTGTAATATACCAGTTTCCTGTCATAGGTCTCCATACTGCTAGTTCAGTTTTGCCGTCACCATCATAATCACCGGTAACAGGAACATCGCCTGGAAGTCCCCATTGAAATTCACATCCTTTCCAATGCTTTTTCATCCCACGAGGACAGACGCCACTTGAAGGTATAACGTAAAAAGTACCATTAATCTTTCGCCAGACAGTTTTATCGCTTATTCCATCACCATCGAAGTCTGCCCACTGTGCATGGATTGCTGACGTTAAACAAGAAATATTCAAAATTAAGAAAATTAAGAAAAATATTGATTTTTTGAGCTCTTTAAAAATATGCATAAACCCTCCTTTATAATTGCATTTTGGATATAAGATTTGTTATTATTTGATATTATTTGTTAAGCTTACTTAGCGCTTTGTTATAACTTAACAATGACTTTGAGCAACACATATGCCAGGAAACGTTAAAAAATATTATTTAATTATATTATATGGTTATGAAAATAATAAATTGAGTGAACTCGTAGAAAGTGTATACAATTAATACTATTACCTGACTTATAAAGAATAAAATATAATATTTTAAAATAAAATAAGAGGGTTAACTTTTATGTATAATAAATATACTTTTAATTAATAAAATATGAGGAAAAATGAAAGAATCAAATCCAATAATATATAAGCGTTACAAACTTATAAAGAAAATAGGTTCAGGAGGTATGGGTAAAGTTTATAAGGCTCATGACATTAAAATGAAAAGAGATGTTGCTTTAAAAATTTTGAAAAAAAAGGTTATAAGAAACGCTTTCTAAGAGAGATTGACAAATTAGCTGATTGTAATCATCCAAATATTGTTCATATTTACGATAAGGGTGAAGAGAACGGAGTTCTTTTTTTTGTTATGGAACTTATCCAAGGGGAAACTCTTAAAGAAAAGAGAAACCAGTTGAACATTCACAAAATATTAAATATCAGCATTCAAGTTGCTGATGCTCTTGATTATGTTCATAAAAAGGGAATTTTTCATAGAGATATAAAGCCTTCAAATATAATGATTAATAAAGATTTCAACGCAAAACTTATTGATTTTAGTATCGCTAAAAGTATTGATCCATCAGAAACTCCACTCACTGCTCACAAGGGTATTATGGGATCATACTCCTATATGTCTCCTGAGCAAATTAAAAATAATGGTGTGGATGGACGATCAGATATTTTTTCACTTGGAATCATTCTTTATGAATTTGTAACAGGAACACACCCTTTTAAAGTTAAAAATAGCTATGAGACCATGAAAGCAATTGTAGAAAAAATACCTGATGAACCACATCTTTTAAACGCCTCAATAAATAAAGGCTTATCGAAAATTATTATGAAAACTCTTCATAAAAGAAAAGATAAGCGGTTTCGAGAAGGAAAAGAAATGGCAAAGGCCATTATAAAAATAAATGAAAGAAAAACAGAAAAAATATTTAATAAAATATCAATAAATAATATAAGTATACCAAGTAAGTTCATAAATAACAATAAAGAGCACTCTGAAGTAGAAAACAATAAAATCGATCCTTTTAAAGGAAATGTATCAAAAGAGGTATATAAGCAAATTTTTGGATTAAACAACGAAAGAAGGCCTGTTTCATACACTAAAAGTGACTATATAGACAATAATAATGATACAATTTCAGATATTTTAACTGGTTTGATGTGGCAAAAATCAGGATCAGAAATTGATATGATCTATAAAAATACACAGATTTATATTGATGAAATTAATAGTAGGTATTTTGCAGGATACAATGATTGGAGACTTTCAACTATGGAGGAATTAATAACACTGCTGGAGCCACAAAAAAGTGCTGATAAGCTTTACATAAACCCTATTTTTGATAAAAAACAGGATTGGTGTTGGAGCTTAAACTCTCGTTCGTCCGATTTTGTATGGTGTATAGATTTTAGGACTGGTTGTGTGGATTATAGTCAACTTGATGCAATTAATTATGTCAGGGCTGTACGTTTTATTAATCCATAATATAAATACCCTCGTTTTGCCACTTTTTTAAAGTATTTTTAAATGTTTTTCCAGCAGGCATATCTTCCCTTAAGCTATAAATAATACCTTTTATAATAATGAGTATCTCCTTGTATATTTTTTGGTGGTATTGTGCTTCAACAAGCCATCCATGTATTAGTTGCAAAACATTATTAAATGCATCTTTCATAAATTTATCAGAATAGTTATTTTCAATAAATTTTAATATTTGAGTAATAATATCAACGATTTGGTTTCTATATTCTTTTCGAACGCATACTGTATGTAAAAAATAAATAAGCGTTGTATCATCGAAAGATTTACTGGTAATTTTTTCATAATCTGTTTGTGCAGAAGTTGTATTGTTAAAATATAGCCAGGGTATTCCAAGTTTTTTATCAGTAAAAGCAATATGAGCAGCGAATAGTTTTACTTTATCATTTGGATCTGAAATCCATTTAAAAATATGCTTTAAAATAGGGATAGGAGTATGGTGAAATGTAAGATTACGAAGTGTATACATTATTGTGCTAATAAAAACATCATCCATTTTTATTTTAGTTATGGTTTTGTTTAACGACTCTTTACCAACAGATACGCTCCAGCGAAGCATAATAATTTTTTTTAATAAATTTAAGGATTCATCCAGGTAATTTTCATCCCACATCCCTATTTCAGCGCATAATTTTATTGCTATCCATTGGTGAGGAAATTTTTTACCTTTTGATATTTCTTTTAAAATATAATTTAATGCATTTTTTTTATAATTTTGATTGCTTGAGTCTCTTAAAATTGCTGTAAAAAGGTGGATTATTGTCTGTTTCCGCCTATCTTTATCATCCTTTAACCATTTTCTGATTACAGGAGCAACTAGCGTACTAAAATCTAGCTCTCCTATCTTTCCTATTGCCCTTGCAATAGCCATTCTGGCGGTATAATGGCCTTTTGTTGCTTCATTTCCTAATGCAATTGCGATTTTAGATAATTCATAACGATGATATTCAATGAGATGTGTTAACATTTCCTGACAAAACTCAGGCTGTATAAAACTTACAATGTGAGCCCCTGTTTTTGTGTTTTCAATAATACGCGAACGAATTTTTTTTAGCCACACTTTGTCATTATATTGAACATTATCCGAATTTTTTGCTATAAAAGAATGGATTGGTTTTAATTGGTAATAATATTTTTTGTTTAAATTACCTTCGGATTCGGATTCACTCAAAGGAGGCGTAGGAAAAAGTATTTCTCGAATTTTTTCATATAAATACCAGAATATTGGCCATGTGCAATTATCAAAAAGAGTAACAGCAACAACAGCACATTTTTCTTCAGGCTCAAGATTATCGAACCAAAGTTTTATTTTTGTTTCTTCTTCTATAGAAAAGTATTTATAATATACCTTATCTTGTAAAATTTCTCGAAAATCTTCCTCTTTCCATTCTTTGTTGTCATTAAAAAAACCTTTCCAAAGAGATTGAAAACTTTTATCAAAGAACTCTGCCACGTCTGATGCGGAATCAAGATGGATACATTTTCTAACCTCTTTACCAAAAGAGATATAATCGCTAAGTAGGGTTTCTGTCAGATTGTGAATGCGTTTAGGTATTTGATCTTTTCTATCCCATTGTTGCATTAGATGATGATCTTTTCTATCCCATTGTTGCATTAGATGATATTCAGCTCTTTTATGAAATACTTTTAATAGATCTGGTGGTATTAAATCAATATTTACTGAATTTTTCATTTCATATTCAATCCATGAATAAAACAATGTTTTTTTTGTAGAGATAAGCTCTAAAGTAAGTATTATCCAACAATTATTATTTTTTAGAACTGGTATTAAATTTTTTTGAGCATCGTTTTTATTGGGATAATGAATTTTAAAATGCTGCCCAATAGTAAAATTACTCCCTGAAATGTCAGGTAATATAACAACAGCATTTTTTATTGAAAGTAAGTAATCCATATCAAAAAAATTATTTTCAGAAATTGATTCAACCATGTATATTTGATCAATATTATGGTTTTTTTGTAACTTAGTCGCAAGTTTTAAAGCATGAGTTTTTTTTCCTGACTTAAATTTACCCAATAAAAATATAAAATTATTATTTATTAAGCCGTTATATAAATCACTGAAGCTATTGGATTCAACAAATAATGAGTCATTTTCATAAGTAATATTTTCATCTAAAAGATAATTAGTAATAACAAATCTTGTTTTTCCCTCTTTTAACTCATTATATGATTCATTAAACACTTTATTCTCCACATCAGCTATGTTCTCATTTTGTTGAACCTGATCCTCATCATTTGTGGAGATCTCCTGATTATCTATGTAAGAAGCGGTCTCTTCTTCTGGCAGAGAATTTTCATTGTTCAAATCATTATTATTTATATCCATTAGTTTAACCTTTAATTAATCAATACTGTTCGGCATTGAAGAAATTTTTCCTTTAGATTCATTATCTTCATCTAAAATTTCAAGTTCTACTTCATAAAGATAAGAGTTCCAACTAACTTCGAATTTACACTCATATGCCTCTTCTTTTTTGTTATATTTAAATTTTTTCAATGGATCATTTCCTTGTAAAATTTGAGTAGTTATTATTCGAGCAGACCAGCTTTCAGCAATATCGTGATGATTTTCATCATTAAACTTATCTGTTTTTTGTAAACTAACAATAATATTAACCGTGTCACCCATTTTAACTTTTAATGGTATAAATGCTTCAGCTACTACAGGTAACCGTCGTGTTTGAAGGTCAATATTTTCCCATGCTCTATCTCTTTTATCATTGCTTGATGTTATAGTATGAGTAGTTGATTCTAACATTTTGTCGTTTGAATTTAAATTAGATATTCCAAATGATTGTGTGATTTGAGAATAATCGGAATCTTGTCTAATGCCATTAGTTGGTCGTTTTAGTGAAGATTCATCAAAGTTTATTTCTCCATTACGGATTTTTTCAAAATAAATGTTTAACATTTCATCTTTATACTTATGGGCATGTTCTCGGTTTGCATTTAAATGTTTTATTTCATCTTCAACTTTTTCAATTTCTAATTCTGTTTTCTTTTGATCAATCAAATTTATTCTATCACGTAAATTTCTATTTTTATCTTCATTTGTTAATCGCTTGTTATTGCATTCTGAACGATGACTATCTCTTTCAAAGTCAATACGAGCAATCTCTTTTTCATAATCAAGCTCTTTTTGTTTTATTTCTATTTCATCTTTTAAAAGTATATCTTTACTAATTGATAAATCTACTCTTACTGACTCTACAAAAATTCCAAAATCAAATTTTTCGCTAAAGTCATTTCCAATTGAAGGGAGATGTTGTTCCCACACTTCTCGTTTTTCATAAAGTTCACTATTTTTAATCTGCTCACAATCTCTTTTAACTTTTTCAAGCATTTCTTCCACAATTTGTCGCATAGGATCGTCCATAAAAGAACGAATGATCTTATCTATGCTTTGGGTTGAAAATAGAAATTTAAAGCCAATTTTTGGAGGTTCTCCAGCTTGGCAGGTACGAAAAGCTTTAGGTTCCAATAAAACGGAATTTGCTGTTGTTACACGAACAAGAAAGTTAAATCGTTCTTTATCTTTATCCGAATCTCCAAAATACTTTTTGACCCTGTTCCATAAAGTTTCATTTCTTGTGTCGTTATTCTTTTTTATTTGTACACATTGATATCCAGTCATTTGATCTTTATCTGACTTAACAGGTATGACATGTTTCCATTTACGGGTCCAGTTTTGATTTGTATCAAGACCTGTATAAAAATTATCTTTATTGGTATATTGATTGTAATGCATAGGGGGTTCCTTTATTCTTACAGATTGGTTATTGAGTATTTTCTTAGAAAGCTGCTTTGATACATGTTTAAGTAATTTATTAATACCATACAACAAATTCTGTGCAGCTATTTTTATATCTTGTATAGTGAAGTTACACTCCGTTTTAGCATGTACAATTGCATTACGTATTTGCAATGCATTCTTGATTTTTTTCACATTTGTAAACAGGTTCTCATAGTATTCAACACGTTCTCCGAGCATCATAGGTCTGCCACTCTTACTTTTCAGATCTTCATTAATAGATGTTAATAAATATTCTAACAGAATGGATGCATTGATTAGTTTAATTCCTGGATCTATTTCATTTTCTATATCTGAAATTGTTTTTACACCTGGAGGTAATGGTGTACCATTAATATCAAACGGACTATCTCCACTTTTGAATATATCCTGCCAATCTTTTAAGCTGTAGTTGTTTGTTTCAATTTTTAAAATTAAGATTTCATTATGATTATAGCCATAGTTTGAAAATTTATTTATCAAGCCAACAGCAGTTTCTTTATTTTGAGTTATAAGACATAGGTTGTACTGCTGTCGAAACTTTGAAAAAATAGAAAAAAAAAGATCTCTTAATTGCTCAGGATCATTTGATTGCCCTCGAATCTCAAGTAATTTTTCTTTTATTAATCTATCTACAAAACTTAAAGTACTATGCTGTTGATGCTTAAGTGCAATCTTTGGAATAATCATTTTTGAATTATTGATCAAAAGGTTTTTTTTCATTTTATCAATGAAAAATTTTTCAGGGCGTTGAATCGAAAGACTATTAGCATCCAAAAAAATTTTAAACCTACTACAAATTATAGATAAATCAATGCCATTTGAATGATACATAATAGATCCTTTTATATTTTTTACAATAAACAACAAAAAAATTTCAAAAAGTTATCCACCCGGACTCTTTTAGTGACTTTTTATGATTTTCTATTGTTTTATGCTTAAGCTTTAAATGTTTTTTGTATTCTTTTCCATAAATTCTAATGGCCTTTAGTACTTTTAGTTTATTATGTAATGCTCTTTTATTTTTGCATTTCAAATGATATTTAAGCTGATAAGCTGGAAGATCATTCAACTCTTCAAAAGGTAAATTTTTCAATTGTTCAGTAGATAATTCAGTTCTTCTTAATTCATTTTTTTTACCTTCTTTGCGTATTTTTAAAAGACCAATACTGCAATCATCAGTAGTTTTTTCGATTATTAACTTTGAAAAATTCTCTTCCAATGCTTTATTTATAACTTCTTCAGAATGGTTTTCCATCCATTCAAAAAATCTTTCTATTGCCAGAGCAAAACGATTTTCTTTTTTATTGAAAAGGCAGTCCATGGCACCATCAGACATCATAACAAAACCAGATTTATCGTCTATATTACCCCGATATAGCCTTAGATGCTTCATAACATCTACACCTGTAGTAAAGTAAGTCTCATTAGCATATTCACCCCTTTCCGGATATGATAATACTATAATGTCTTCCTTTTCCATATCAGCCTTTTTAATTTGAACACCGATTAGTCCATCTCCTATATGTCCTGATAAAAAGTTATTCGCTTTAATAGCCACAAACAACAAAGTTGATGAAAGTTCCTTTAGTTGTATTTGACGTTTTTGTGCTTCGACTTTGAGTTTATCATGTAAAGTTTCAATAATCTGTTGCCTTATGTTATCACCATCAGATTTAAAAAAAATATCAAATTTTTTTGTCAACAGTTTATTTATTTCCGAAGTAACAATTTCAGCACCAATATCAGAATATTTACATGAACCTGCACCATCAGCAAGCGACATGGCTATAATGTTATTATATCTATAAACAGCTACACGGTCTTGACATGGCAAATTGTTCAATTTATGAATTCGGCCTTGAATAAAGCACTTTGAAGATTGTATGTCCATTTTTTATAAATCCTTATAAAGAATCCCAGCCTTTTATATCTTGATTCAAGATATTATCAGCCCATAAAGAAATATCTTCTTTATTCACAGATAAACCAGAATCAATATTAGCAGTTGATACAGAAGCTTTAGCAACGCTCATGCTTAGCCATTGAAAAAAGGTATTAAATTGAAGTCCTTTGAGCTTTAATGGTGTTCTGTATGGTGAAAATCTTGCTAATGTTTTCATATCTGCTCGTTTACCTATACCAATTGGAATAACAGTTAATTTTTTATTAGCTACAAGTGTTTGAATCCTTTTTTCAGCTTCAGAAGTATCATCTGTTGGCTGACCATCTGTCATAATTACTAACCATGGTTGCCAATATTCTATACCTACTGTTTTATATTCTGCCTTTCGAAGTTCTAAAAGCTCAAGGGCTTTATTAATACCTTTTCCCATAGGAGTTGCACCACTAACACTAAGATGAGGTATTTGTTGTTTTTGAATATTTAAAAAATCAAGTTCCACATTAATATCATTTCCAAAAGTTACCATAGCAATGTCTGCCGAGTAATGTGCTATTTCATCTTCCATTAAAGCATTAAAGAAAGCCTTTACGCCATTATTTAATTCAGCTATTGGTTCGTTTACCATTGAATAGCTAACATCAAGAGCCATACACACAGGTACTCTTGGGGTTGGATTTTCTTCTAATTCACTGATGCGAATTTCTAAATTGTTATCCATCGTTTCTTCCTTTCAAAAAAATTAAAATTACTAATTCCGAGAAGGTGAAGGTTCGAACCCTACTACATGGAAATAAATAAGGATATAATATATATCAACGCAAGTATAATTAAAACAAAAATAGTGGGACTAAAATTTACTGTGTTTTTAGGATGACTTTGTATTTTATTTGGTTTAGGCCTTCTCTTGTACGGTTTAGATTTACACTTATCGCATCTAATATTAATACCTTTTGACATTAAATCTCTAACTAACCATTGAGGCATTGTGAAAGTATTTATACAGTCTGGACATTTCAAGTCTATCCTTTTTCTACATTCGTTACATATATACTTGGAATTTCTATTTCTTTCATAAATATGTTTAGAAACACTAATAGATAATTTACATTTATCACAAATTAATTGATATTTTTTTACTTCTTCTCTCGCCTTTTTGAGCTTTCTCAATTCTCTATGCTTTGAACATCTATGACCATATTTCAGAGTATCAAGAATTCTTTTAGGAACAAATTCTTTTTTTCCACAATCTAAACAACTAACCTCAACCTCATCTTCTTTACGAAAAGAAAAATAGGTATTTGGAAAAATTTTCAAACTATCATCATCACCAAATTTTTTTTCTTTTAAGTCTTTACGATATTTAGATAACAATTTGATCCACTCATTCAGTGACAGTCTTTCTCCTCGCTTAAATGTCGAAGCAAATCCCCATTTAAGCCCACCATGTAAATGACTCCATATATATCGCCATGGGCCAAAAGGTTTTTTATCAATTTCTCCTTCTTCTTTAACATACGGGAAATTCATCTTTTTTATATTATCTGCTAAACTTCCTCCCCCTTGGTGACCATATGGAGATCTTCCGGGAAAAAGAATCATAAAAATTAATGTTGAAATCGCAAATATTTCATGTTCTTGTTTCCGAAGGAATGTATTAAAGCTGGATCCTTGAATTTCAGGAGCAGAAAACATGACAGTACCAACAGGGCATGGAAAATTTTCTATTTGATAGCTATCAACATCAACAAAATAAACTGTTTTGGGATCCTTAAATAAAATATTATTAGGGTTAATGTCCCCCATAATCACATTTAACTTATGTAATCTTTTAATTTTATTTAAAATTGTAATTACAAGCATAATAAGATCTGTCCGATTCCATTCTGGAAATTTTTTTTCGAGAAGAGGTTTTATAAAGACCGATTTTTGTAAAGAATGTCCACTTGCTTGTTCCATGAAGTATCCCACAAAATTATTGTTAATATTGTATGCTATATCTATAGGCCAGCAAACCCCCTTTATTCGGACATTTTTACTTGCCATTCGTTTAAGTTTTTTTTCTTTTAATGTCGTTAATTTATCTTTGTTGTATATTTTACAAACAATATCCTCCATTTCTGTTTTATATATAACACCTTCTCCGCCGGAATCAATTATATCAGTAAGTTTGACTTTGCCCAATTTATCTGTAATTACAATATCTCCTTCAGCAGGTATAGTAACAACACTTAATAATTTATCTTCTTCATTTATTGGCTTATCATATAATCGGAAAGGCTTAGTATATGAATTTACATTATTCTTAATTGATTTGGGCGGCCTTTGGGGTCTTTCATTATTGGAATGTCTTTCTAATTCTTTAAAACGGACATCCCAATTTTGTAAGTTTGAATAACTATCTATATACAAAAGTTGAATGTAATATCCTGATTCATTATTATCAGGTTTTATATTCACAAAATTAAAAAGATTTTTGGCCAGCGTAT
>Ga0272440_1000895_pt1 | contig 25076 bp, 17 predicted proteins | sample SSMMMBAug17_FD_192440 | JGI IMG/M metagenome (GOLD analysis project Ga0272440, IMG submission 192440) | Marine sediment archaeal communities from Little Sippewissett salt marsh, Falmouth, MA, United States - SSM-MMB-Aug17 | ecosystem: Environmental > Aquatic > Marine > Wetlands > Sediment ...
CTGGTAATAGCTCTCATTTCTGGCTTAGAACCATATGTAAACAATGATATTTTTTTTGTCATTGTGGGCTTTTTTGGTTCATTTATACTGGTTTGGATGGCATATGGAATGTTTCGTGCCATTCCGCAACTCCATCTGGATTTTCAAATTGTGGACAAGCAACCCAGGGATGGAATCATTGTGGATGGTATTCTTTTGAGCCTGGCCAATCCATATTGGAGTATTTGGTGGGCATCAATTGGATTGGGTTATATCTTTCATGCCATGCGTTTTGGAATCAATGGTGTGATCTTTTTTTTTGTGGGACACATTCTTGCTGACCTGGCATGGTATGCCTGTGTATCCATTGCAGTCAGTAAAGGACGATCCTTGTTAAATGATCACATTTATCGTCAGATCATTACAGGATGTGCAACTTTTTTATTGGGATTCGCGGGATATTTTTTGTATTCTGCCTTGAACGTTGTTACTCGATGCTCAAGTTTTTTTTGTCTTGACTTTTAACTACTGGTGCTGCTCGTTCCCAGGTTCCCAGGCAGAGACTGGAAACGATCTATACTATTATTTTCGAAAAAGTTTGAACATTGAGTTTTATAAATAAAAATATTTTGTTATAAAGTAAATATGAATGATTTAACACTTCATGAAAAAATTGGTCAATTACTAATGGTCGGTATTCCAGAAGATCAGCCTGATCAACTTGTTTATCATCGCATGGCAACACAAAAAATATCATCATATATCCTGTTTCGAAAAAACACACCCAATGTCAAAACCACGCAATTACTGACCAACAGACTGCATCTTATGGCGAAAGAAGCGGGTATTTCTACAATTCTGATTGCGATTGATCAGGAATATGGCAGGGTCGTTCGTATTGATCAAGGAATGACTCGATTTCCAGCAGCTTATGGTTTTGGACGTATCAATCATCCCGACTATACATTTGATGCCTGTAAAATTGCCGGACAAGAACTTCTTTCACTGGGAATAAATGTTAATTTTGCCCCTGTTGCGGATGTCAACACAAATCCTGAGAATCCAATTATTGGTACACGAAGCTATGGAGAAGATCCGGAAAAAGTGTCAATCATGGTAAAACAGGCAATTAAGGGATACAAAGATGCAGGCATTATTTGTTCTGCCAAACACTTTCCCGGTCATGGTGATGTTTCAATTGATAGCCATCTGGCTTTACCTGTTAGCAATAAAACGCTTGAAAATTTGTATACTGCTGAACTCATTCCTTTTATGACTGCGATTTCAGAATCAGTTCCCATCATAATGACCGCCCACATCATGTTTCCTAAAATAGATCCCAAATGGCCGGCCACTCTGTCTCCATATTTTTTGACAGATTTGCTAAGAAATGATTTAAGTTATAATGGTGTTATTATCAGTGATGATTTAGAAATGAAGGCATTAAAACAATTTGGCGCCATTACAGATCTTTCTGTTCAAATGATCCTTGCCGGCTGTGATATGCTGATTATTTCTGAAAACTTGACGCATGATGTACCTGTGGATGCTGTCTATCAAACGCTTGTTAATGCGGTTCAAAATAATATTATTTCAGAATCTCGGCTGAATCAATCGGTCAAGAGAATACTTCAATTAAAAAAAAATGTTGTTCAAAGAAAGAAATTTTCACCTGATATAATTTACAATCCAATTCATGTTGAAATGAGCATCCAAATGATGCGGGAAATTTTTTTGGAAAATCCGCATAGCCATCATTTTCCGGTCCCAGTGGTCCCTGATCGTTTACTGATTATCACTGATGTTGATGAAATCCATAATATCTGGCCAGAATTAAAAACAAATCGTATTTTGCTCAAACCGGATCAGTCCCTTGATTCATATCAGATTCTTATTTCAAGGATGGATGAAATTTTTATTTTTTTATCAAAAATTGCCTTACTGGATCAGCTTCAAGCAATTCAGTTTTTCAAACATCAAAAAATTCGTTTTTTTTCATTGAATAATCCATATATTCAATCTAAGATTCAATTACCATTAACATCATATATCAATCTTTACGCAGAATGTTTACCACTTGAAATTTTTGATGGCTTGATTTTTGCTAATTTAAATAAAAACAAAAATCAATCCTGAAGTCCTGTGATTTTGTATCAGGACCGCTGGCAAATATCAGGTAATCAAAGGGAACGTGGTAAACAGTATTGGAGGTAGTTTATGTTAGATTTATGGCCGACAGATATTATCAATCCACGCTTAAGAGCTCCCATTACGATTTTAAAAGAGCAGGCAATTCTGTTACAGCAAAAATCCAATGGTGTGATCAATGCTCAGGTGAAACGCATTAAAACACAGGAGCAGATCTCTGAAGAAAAAGGGCATTTTTTGTATGAATTTGTTGTTGTAGCACCAGTTTTACAAAGCTATGAGTACAGACTGTTTACAATATCACATGAAATTGAGCTTTACCCCATTACGATTAAAACTGATGAAATCGTCGCACGCGAGCTTGGCAATCTCAACAATGATCCAATAATTGTCAAGTCTGAAACAGATTATATCGAACAGCTCCGGAAAATATTTTGTACAAAAAAAACAAAAAAAATTATTAATGCCATGCTTGCTCAAAGTGTTGAGATTGAAGATCCTGGTGATGTAATCCAGCTTGATTAACCTTTGTTATTAAATTCTTAGATTGCATGCAAAAAAGCCTGATATTTGGATAACATGATCCGAGATGAGTGAAATCAATATGAACGTTTAATACTGTTGTTCTCTCCACAATTCAGCATCTATTTAGACACTAAAATAGTCATTTCCCAGTTTCAGGATTGCAGAATTAGGAGAAAAAAATGAACAAAATCAGATGCATTGTAATTATTTTTTTATGCTCAGGCCTTATGGCTTGTTCACAGTTAAAGAAGGTACGTGAAATGCCGATCAATGATATAGATCTGGCGCAAGTTAAAGATGGCACTTATACTGGTGATTTCACGTATGGACTGTTTGGAATTGATTTTACATACATTGTTGAAACTGATGTCCAGTCTCAGCGCATTACTGATATCCGAGTGATCCAGAATCGGAACACCAACCATGCAAAACTTGCTGAAAATGTTATTTTCAGAGTTATTAAAGCTCAAAGTCCGAATGTGGATGCTCATACAGGTGCCACAACAACCAGCAAAGCATTGCTAAAAGCTATTGAACATTCCCTTGTAAAAGGTATATCTCTGAGCGATAAATTACCTTCAACAAAAGGGTCCCCTCCTGATACAGATGTTGAAACAGGTGCAAGCTATCAACAATAAAAAAAGATTTGACATTCACTTTATGAAAGACTAATAAAGAAAATTGAATTGACAAAAAAGTAGTCTGAAAAATTATTCAAAATTTTAGATAAGGAGGGGACGTATGAATTTTTTGAAAGATCACTTAAAATACATTATTTATTCAGGTGCATGTGTGCTTTTTCTGCTGACATGTACTGTATTGACAACAACCAATGAAACATATGCTGTATCTCAAGATGATTCATCAATAAACACCAATAATATCCCCTTGTACAAAGTACCCAATAAAGAAGCTGAGATTAGACGTCGTGAGGGCGGTGATACAGGTGCTGGAAGTGCAGGTACCAGTCGTGGTTTAAGTCGTGGTTTAAGTCGTGGGCTCAGTCGTGGTTTAAGTCGTGGGCTCAGTCGTGGTTTAAGTCGTGGGCTCAGTCGTGGTTTAAGTCGTGGGCTCAGTCGTGGTTTAAGTCGTGGGCTCAGTCGTGGTTTAAGCCGTGGGCTCAGTCGTGGATTAAGCCGAGGGCTTAGTCGCGGATTGAGTCGTGGGCTGAGTCGTGGATTAAGCAGGGGAGCAATCAGTGATAGTCTGAGCAATAAGGTATTACTCAGCCAATTACATGATGCCAGCGAAGAAAAAAAGGATGATACTCACGAAAAAAAAGAAGGTGGACATGGTCATGGTGGTGGTGATATAGATCCTGTTCATGGCGGACCTGCCACACCGGATCTAATGGCCCCTCTTGCCAGCTTACAAACCGGTTTTACCACTCATCCCCAACCTACTTTATGGTGGTATATTTCCAGTGGTTATCAAAGTAAAGTGGAACTGACAATTAATGAATATGGCGTTATTGAGCCTATTTTAGAAACACATGTCATTGGTCCTCCAGAAGAAGGTATCAGCCGGATTGATCTTAAGGAATATGGCGTTACACTCAAACCCAATGTCGAATATGAATGGTTTATTGTCATTGTTCCTCTTCCAAGCGAACGATCAGCAGACTTCCTTGGAAGTGCTACAATAATGTATGTGCCTCCTGACGATTCTTTTAAACAAGAACTTGCCAATGTATCTAAAGAAGAACTTGTTTTTACATATGCGAAACAAGGATACTGGTATGATGCAATTCACACGCTTTGCGAGCTTATCTCAGAAAACCCGGACAATATGACATTTCGAAAACAACGTATCGCTTTAATTGATCAAGTTCGACTTGGAAAAGTAAAAAACTATGATAAAAAGGTCATAGAAAGCATACAATAGCTAATAGCTTAAGGTGAGATTTTTATGAAAACCCTTGAACGTAATATTTTTCAAAGATTGTTTGGCCTATGTGCCACGAAAACACCATCAGACCCTGAATGCTGGACTGTCAAAGATGGTAAAGTAGCAATTGATATAAAAAAGGCGGTTGAATTACAAAAACCGGGAAGTGCGATTCGCTTAGAAGGCAACCAGCTTCCCGATCGTTTGCTTGTTTGTTATGGTACAGATGGTAATTACTATGCATTTGTTAATAAATGTAAACATATGGGGCGGCGTATGGACCCTGTTCCTGAAACCCAAACAATCCAATGTTGTAGTATCGGTAAAAGCACCTATCATTATGATGGAAGTCTTGTTTCTGGTACTGCGAAAGAATCACTGGATACATTTACTGTGGAGAAATCAACGGATGTCATTGTGATTCGATTGTAATTATGTATATGGTGATTGTTCTACTTACTTAATTCCTATCTTTTCACTAATAAATGTTCCATATTTGCGATCTTCAGTCAATATGTGATTAATTATCCAGTCCTTCAAAAGATTCACAAAATCACTATCAATTTCCATCCGGTCTTCCTTGATTTTTTTCACCACGTCCAACGCTTCTCGAATAATTCGTTTGTGTTTTTTATGATGTAAGGGTTGTTCAGGAAAAGCATATTCTTTCATCAAGGCTTCTTCATTTTTGAAATGCGCTTGTGCAAAAGTAATGAGTTGATCCATTGATTCAAGAAAAGCGGATTGATCTCCAGCTTCAATCAATTTATACAAGTCATTGGCTTGTTCCAAAAAGTGCTTGTGATCATTATCCATACTATCCATTTGAACAGAGTATTCTTTTCGCCAACAGAACATGGGTCTGTTTGTAATTTGGGGGTTTAAAATTGATTTCATTCGCTTATCATATGTTTCAAAAAGTTTCCAACGCACGATAGGAATGCTTAGTAAAACCTTTCCAGGAATTTTTAAAAGTTCTGAATTCTCAGTCGCAATGGTTTTGAAAAGACAAGGCGTTCCAAATAAAACATGTTCTTCCCCAATAATACTGCCAACTGAAAGATTTTCATAGATTTGATCATCCAAAATTCTTTCAAGAGCACCATGTTTTAGCATATAAATATCATTATTATTTTTCAGTATAATTTCCTGATCTTTCGCTAATGATATTACCTCAAGTTCTTGAGCTATCATGATCTGTGTGGGATAAGATATGGCTTCACCAAACAACCAGGTGTTTTGTAAGAAATCTCTGTTTTTGAGTTGTTCTATTTCTGCATACAATCCATTTCTTTTGAAGAATTCAATATACAAGCTACATGGAATTTCAAGGGCCTGGACAAAATTGATTGCGCGATAGGTTTCTTTACATTCTTCCTGGGACAAGGCAGACATTTCACCAATGATGCCACCAGAAGATAGCTTTGAGTAACCTTCAGTAGCAGTATGAATGATTTCAACTTCACCGGTTAGAACCAGGTAAATGTTCTCGTTGCATTTTCCACCTTTAATTACAATGGACTCTGGATTAAATGTAACCAATGGATTATTCAAGAGCATACCGAGCTGGTCTACTGGTGCTTTGGGAAAATATGTTTTTAAAAAATAATATGCATGCCTGCGGACATAATCCTGATGTGATGGAATCAACACATCCACCATACCAAATGGCGCGCCTGATCCAATTTCTTTTTGCTGATAGGTCAACTCTTGTGATGTATGGCTCATGATAATTTTTTTTGATGCATCATTTCGAAAATCCTCTGCAACACCATGAATCATACCGCCACCAATGTCTATCTTTTTAATATCCAATGGTTCCAAATAGTTATTGCAAACTTCATCAAACCATTCTTGTGATATACCATTTGCGTCAGGATCGTCAGTGATCATATTTTTTAATACATCCAGTGATACAATATCAGCAAAATGACCATAAGTTTTAAAACCATCTTTGCCAAGAACGCGAAATATCAAAATGCTGGTTTCAACTGGATGCGGTGAAAAAATTGGCTTGACTTCCAAACTTTCAATATTGTTCCAGGTATCAAATTCAAGGTCATGAATCTCAAAAAAATTGGCAAAATCTTCTTCTTCCATTGATACCAGTGCACATAATTTTTTGGTTATCGAAGCACGAACGAGGGGAGTTGCATAATATTTAATCCGATGATCTGTATGCATCAGGCTTGTTAATCCGGAAAAATGGTCATCATGAACATGCGTGTGAAATATTCCTTCTATTTCATTAACGCCAATACCTAACGCTTTTAAACTATAAAGAATATTGGGACCGGTATCAATCAGATAAATTTTTCCTTGAAACATCAAAATTGATGACATTGTCGGCCGGTTGACATCCCATCCATCACCCTGCCCTGAATGAAGTACTGCAAAGTATTCTCGGTTAATATGGTGAAAATCCAAGGTGTATGAAGCACCATACATTTCATGAGGTGCAAGATTGATATCCACAGTAACTGTTTCATCTTGATATTTAAATTCAAAGACATTCAGTTGAATACGTCGAACAAAAACATTCTTACGTATTTCAACAGGTTCATTACTGATTATGCGGCTGTCTAACAGAGCCTCTGTATTTCGAATAGCACCAAAAGCAAATTTGAGTTTCAATCGCATCATATCTTTGGTTTTTTCAGGCGTAATGCCGGTATCAAGTATCTCATTTTCAGAAATTAATCCATAATTACCTCTGTAAATATACTGCATTTGAGCTTCAACCTGATTTTCAGACCCGATTAACATAGGTTTGACGCCAGTATTGTTTGGATGATTGGGTATGATCATGCCCTGTAAATATAGCATTTGCAAAACCGGAAATTCAGCCATATTGGAAAAACCACCATTTTGAAGCATAACATCAGAAAGTAATATCACATTTGGGCCTGTTTCAAAGGAAACACCTTTTTCTTCACGTGTTACAATCAATCCTCTTTTTTTCATATGTTTCACGCTATCTGCCGGACAACCACATAAAATATATACATTTTCATCCGGTATCTCAACCCAGTAAACGCCTTTGGCTACCTGAATTTTTCCGATTTTTGTCATAATTTGCTCCTTTATTCATAAAAATATGACTTTTAATTACCAAAGAAAAAAGATTTGATCAATAAAAAAGATAGGTAGATAAGCAGAAAGTGCAGCATAAAAATTACTTGTGTTTTTATTCACATGCACATTTTATCTCTTTAAATTTACCATCAATTGTTCCGGATATATCAATCGTCATGCCATCAAAACCATCATACTCACTTTTATATGAAATATTTACAGGGTGTCGGGTTCGCCATCGAAATGTGGCATCATCATTACATTTGCAATTTTTTTCTTTTCCATTTTCATTCACATATACTTCAAGAATCTGAAAATTTCGTTTTCCCCTGAGTCGGTATTGTCCCCCCTCATTCTGAGGGTCAAAATTAATCGTATGTTCTTTGTTTTTACTTTTGTATTTTAACGAATATATAAATTTTGCGTTGTGAACAGTCACTTTTCCACCAGCTGAAAACACTGCGGGAATGTTTATAAAAAAAACAATGGTGAATATACATATTACTTTTTGATACATTTGCTTTCCTTTTTTTACCTGGTTGATTGTATAATTAATTCTTTTGATTATTTATTGGCCAGCCCTTTCTATAGTCCGACAAGACCGAAACGTCTTCCCTGTTGTACTGGAGAAAGTGTTTTTTCGAGCATTCATAAATGAATGTTTGATTCCGAATTGTTGTGCGTGGGTAAACATGAGGTTTGGACGCATATGCAGGTTAGGGGAAAAGTTCATTTTTACTAACTATAACCAAAATCATACCCATGTCCGAAAAGTTACGTCTCTACAAAAAAAACTGACGAACTTATTTTGGAAATAGAGTAATTATTTTCAGAGAATTCCTGGTACGTCCTTTTAGGGCCAACATTCTATCTGATATTTACCCAGGGCGATGCCCTGGGTTTTATTAATTCGCACTTTCAGTGCTAATGAAAATTAGCCTTTGAATTTCATTCGGTTCTCTCCCCAAAACTGAGCAGCCAGTGATGGTAATAATAGAATAGCACCGAACATACTTAACAAAAACATAAAAGTTAACAAAATGCCAATATCAACCTGAAACTTTAATTCTGAAAAAATCCAAGTGCTTACCCCTACTGCCAGGGTAAAACCAGTAAACATAACAGCACTTCCTGTTGTTCTTAAGGTTGCCAGGTAGGCCTGATATAGGGTCAAGCCTTTTTTGAGGTTCAATAATAAAGGTGTAACAATATAAATTCCATAATCAACACCAATACCAACACCAAGTGCCAAAATAGGCAATGTTGAAACTGTTAAGCCAATTTGCAGTAATGTCATCAAAGCCTGAGCGAGTATAGATACAATTACCAGTGGTAAAATAACACAAAAGGTTGCAATAACTGATCGGAATGTGATCAAACATAAAAATATAACCACACCATAGACCCATAAGAGCATTGGATTTTGTGCAGCAGTAACCGCTTCATTTTTAGCAGCCATAACCCCGACAGGACCTGTGGATAATCGAAATTTCAGTTTGTCATTGGGATGTTCTGCAACGTACTTTTTGACAGCACTGACAATGGTTTCAATTGTTTCTGCTTTATGATCTTTGGTATAAATAATTACAGGTATGACTGAACAATCACCATTTAATAGGCCGGAACCACTTTTAACTCTTGAAGTGGCCTGGGTCAAAACATAAACATTTCTGGAAATAACCCGCCATTTCAGACTACCTTCATTATAAGCAGCATTAAACAATTTAGATACTTCTGGCAAACTGATAACCGAATGAACCCCCGGTATGTTCTCCATATGCCAATGAAATTCATCAATGGCATTCATTGCGTCATATTCTGTACAAGCGTTGGAATAGGCTTCGACGATAATAGATATGGCATCAACACCAATGGAAAAACGCTCAGTAATCAATGCAATATCTTTATTGTATCGAGAGTCCTCATGTAATGCTGGTGCACCAGCATGCAAATCACCTATTTTCATTTGAAGAGCATATTTGAAACCAAATCCTGCAATGACAACTGCAATAATAATGGCAGCCATTCCTATTTTTGGCTTTGCAAGATGTGAAAGGGGTTGCCAAATTCGATCATGAAATTTCAAGGTTTTTTCATACTTACTCTTGAAAGTGCTGCTGAATTTCAAATATGATAACAGAATGGGAAGAAGTATCAGATTGGTGAGAATAATTGATGCCACGCCAAGGCTGGCATTAATTGATAATTCCTGGATCATACCAATCTTAATAAGTAACAAGGTCAAAAAACCTACTGTATCACTGATCAATGCCACGCTGCCAGGAATGCATAATCTTCTGAACACTGCGCGAGCAGCTTCATAAGGTGTCATACCACTGGCCACATTGTTTCCCATACCATTAATCATTTGCATACCATGACTTACCCCAATGGCAAAAACTAAAAATGGAACAAGAATAGCCATGGGGTCCATCCCAAAGCCTACAGCATTTAATAATCCCAATTGCCAGATAACTGCAACCAATGAACAAATCACCGGCATAATTGATAGTCGCGCAGATCGGCAATAAATATAAACAAGACAAAATGTAATGATAATCGCAAGACCAAAGAAAAATATTACACCGCGTGTTCCATCAGCAATATCGCCAATCATTTTTGCAAAGCCAATGATATGAATTTTGATATTGCCTTTTTGATATTTTTCTCGAATCAAATTTTCAAGTTTTCGCGCAAACTCTATATAATCTAAACGTTCGCCAGTTTTAGGGTTGATTTCCTGAAGTTGCACAGCTATCAAACCACAAGAAAAATCATTGGACACAAGGCGCCCCACAATACCAGCTTTAATCGTATTTTTTCGAACCTGTTCAATACTTTCAGGCACAGGCTTAAAATCTGCAGGAATGACCTGGCCTCCTCTAAATCCATCTTCAACAACTTCAATATATCTGGTACTGGGTGAAAAAATGGAAATTACTTTTGAACGATCAACCCCTTCAACAAAAAAAATCTCATCATTAACACTTCGTATTGCCTGTAAGGCCTCCGGATTAAATATATCACCACGTATATCTTCAACAGCCACCAAAATACGATTTGCTCCCCCAAAAAGCTCTTGATGCTTTAAAAAAGTTTTCATGTATTCATGTTCAAGGGGAATATTTTTTTCAAACCCGGCATCAATACGAATGAATGAAGCACTCCACAATAAAAGGCAGGTACATATAATAAAAAAAGCAATGACAATTGGCCGGAAACTAAAAAGTATTTTTTCAATAAATTGGACAATCCTTTCCACGATGTTTATCTCCTCTATGAAAGTTTTTATAATGGCTATTTAATATCTTTTCCATCAAGCCCGATGTGCAATACACCCTTTTCGCCAACGACAATTAAATGATGGGGCGTTAACTCGGCAACTGATGAAAGAGCAACACGATCTGAGCGAAGATTGACCTTGCAGTTGCTTCCATCCTTTTTACAATGGACAGTAACACCATCCATACAAACAAAGAATAAATCGCCGCTTGATAGCTGAATGCCGCAATTGACACTTGCCACATTTCCTGTTTCAAGTTTTTTCCAGCTTGCACTCTGATCCTCTGATAACCAAATATTTCCACGCAGTCCTGATGGTGCCATCATATTGTTCTTAGTAATCAATAAATTAAAATATGATCCATTGTAAGGTCGATCCAGTGCAGCCCATGAAGCCCCCATATTGTTGGATCTGGCCAGAAATCCGGCTTCTCCGGCCATATACAAAACATCTTCATTTGTAAACTCAATTGAATTAAAATGAGGGAGACCAAAATCGGGATCATCTAAGGTTTCGAAATACTTTTCATTCCAGGTATCCCCACCATCTTCAGTGTCCAGGTACATACCATAAGCGCCGACAGCGATACCTTTTTGAGGTGTTTGAAACCAGACATCCATGAAAGGTTGTTCTTTTTCTGGTGCAAAAAATTGACGAGCCCACGATTTTCCGCCATCAAATGTGGTTAGGATAATCGCATCGTGGCCCACAGCCCAGCCACGTTTGTCATTGATAAAAAATATGGATGTTAGAGTAGATCGGGTAGGTACCGTTGCCTGTGTCCATGTTTTTCCATCATCAGAGGAGTATATAATATGTCCACGTTCACCAACTGCTACAAAATTTGCATTTTCTGTTTTTACGATATCCAGCAATAAAGATTTTTCAACCAGAGGTTGATGGACTGCAAATAGAATATCATTATTTTCCTCAGCCCATATGCATTCAAAGATAAATAAATTGAAAAATACAGTAAAAATCAAAGGAATTGTCCACCATTGATTTTGGCCTTTGACTTTCTTGCATAAGACATGAAATGCTAAGTTTGGCTTGATCATTTATGCCCTGCCTTCCTGAAATAAATGTCGATGCAGTCCAAATAATACCACTATCGACAGCATTTATACGTATAAGGGCGGATTTTGGTTAAAAACAAAAATTTTTTTTGAAAAATAAACTCTCTAAATCGAATATCAGACAAGTTGTTCTTAAGCAACTTGTCTGATCAAATGAGCATTGATTAATCAAATATTAAAAAAAAAACCGCCCTGTGAACACTGACCTATATCAGTGCTAACGAATACCTGTACGACGCAACGCGCCAGAGGTAAAATTTCTTTTGGATAATTTTAATGAAAAATCAAACATTTTCTCTTCATTATCCAGATTGGTGGCCAGATATCGACCTGCCTGCAAATCATGATAAACATCCAGGGTTGACCATAAAGTAGGAACTTCATAATAATTGACTGCATGTGCTAAAACGACACGCCAAAGCTGATCTCGGGTATCATACATTTCAGCGGCCAATGATGCCCAACTGTCTTCATCAAGATAAAAGACACGTTTTTTATACAAATGCCGGATACCTTTTTTTAAATTGGCCTCCACCACCCATACTCGGTGTCTTTCATATCGAACAAGCTCAGGATTTATATGACCTGGCGTTAAAATATCCGCATATTTGACTTTATTGCTATGAAGTTTATAACAATTGTACGCAACAAATTTTTCTTTTTTTCCAATCAGTTTCCATTCATAACGATCCGGAGCCCCATTATAAAAATCCCAATCATCTGTCGTACGAAGCCCATCTGAAGCTGTCCCCGGGTAGTCATAAGCAACATTTGGTGCGCGACGAACGCGACGTTGACCGGTATTATATGTCCAGGCTTTACGCGGTGTTTTTACCTGATCAATATATTCATGAATTAATAGAGCCGTCCCTGCCAGACGTGCGGGAGAAGTGATAATTTGCAAAAAGTATCCAAAAATATTTTTTCTTTCCACTTGTTTTCGTGTTGCTTTGGGGTCTCCATAAGGAAGCAGGATCGTTTCAACCATTTTCATAATCGTATAGTCCCCATTTCGAGTCGGAGCAGCCTGCGCACCATATTTTCCAACAGAATGTCCACGATAATGTGTAACATGATTCCATATTGCTTCCACACCACTTTTTGGAATAGGAAATGGACTGGTTCCTTTTGCGCCACGAAAACCATTGCCACCTTCAACAAGTTCAGCCTCTTTCGCATTTGAAATGGCTTCATTATATACCCACTCAGGGGCTGATGCCGTTCGATGTGAGGGGTAAACATTCATTTTAAATGTTTTAGGATAGGTTTTAAACAAGGCGATCATACCATCTGTTAACAAATCCTTATACTGTTCATAATTGTCAGCTGTGATTGTAAACAATTTTTTATCTTCAGGAAAAGGCATTGGATGATAATCACCTTTTTTGTATCCTGCTGGGGGCTTTGTAACGCCACCTTTCCATTCAGGTATTGTACCATCAGCATTTCCAGCTCTTTCTGCGCCTACAGGAGTCAGTGGTGTCCCGGTAATGCCAAGTTTTTTGGCTTCATCTGCTGAAACTTTTGCCCAAGCGAGTTGCCCCCCCCAGATTAAAACAATTAGACAGATAATGCCTTTCTTAAACCATTTGCCCATAAAACCTCCTAAAAATTTTTTTTTAATTTGTTTATAATAAATGCTATCAACCATTATAAGGCAGTAGCGTAATTAAATTGCAAACTTTAACGTTAACCAGACATAGTCCCTGTCTGCCATTCGATTGGCACTTCCTGCGCCCCAATACATGCGACCACCAATATCAAATGAATACTTTCGTTGATAATCCAGGTTTATATTAAGTGATGCATTTTTTCGGTGCTTCATAAATGTTGCGATGGGGACTGGTGTGTTGCCATAAACATCATGACCAAAGGTAAATTTGGGAGTAATATTGATACCTGAAAAAACATTGGTATAGTCCAGTTGCATCATGAGACGGTAGCCCCAGGAGAATGCGGTTGCAAAATCATTTGTTTCCATACCTTCAGGCACATAACCAAAAATTTCAAAAGCATTGCTGAAATAGCCATCTAAGCCGTCACTAATACCAACTTGCATATCTGTACCTGGTGCATAAAGAGGCGTTCCTTCAGGGTAGTTTACATGAGTTGGATTTCCACTTCTGACTGTTCCTAATGCATCAAATCTTAGTTCCTCTTGGTCTGGAAAATCATGAACATATACATATCCAAATTCTGCCAAAGTGGTCATTTTACTCGCACCAAATACGTCAGAAAATAACTGAGTAAATGATACTTGCGCCTGACTTATGTCAAAGCGTTGATAACCAATGATATAATCGCCAGGAGCTGCTTCACCAGGCGTATCGGCATCCGGATGTTGGGAATAATAATCTGCCCCTGCATTTGCAATATAAGGAATACCCAATCCACCCAGTACATCATAGAGAGGACCACTCAGAGCCATTATCATTTCAACGTCATCAATCTGCAGAGGCTCATCCATGCGATAAGAGTATTCGCCAGCAACAGACATGCCATTTGGAAGTACTGTATTAAAACTTAAACCAAGTAATTTAATATCTTCAGGATATTCTGTATAACCATGAATCCAACCTTTTCGTGCATGTCCAGCAAAATCTGATTCAGAGCCGTAGATATCACCATTTTCAAAAAAGTAAGATTTATCGAACTCTTTTCCCAGTGTATTATTAATAGCTGCTACTTTTTGATCAAAACTGTAACTTAATATAGCTTTTGCCGCATCACTTTTTATAACCAGCTCTCTCATTTGATGATAAGTTAGATTACTGGTCTTTAATTTCTCTGCGACCATGGCATCTATCAATATTTGATCTGCAGCTATTCCATCATGAACAAATCCTGAGATTAGCGGCCGACGGCTATGATAATTTAAAAAATAAAATCCAAATTCAGTATAATTAAACTGTTCAGCGAACCATGAAACTTTTAAACCAAATTGTCCATTATTTGATGCATCTTTATCTTCCATCCTTTCACATACATGGTTGAACTGAAAAGGAAAAGTGGAATAGGTTGACACTGCATCAATATTTACGAAACCAACGTCTGTTCTTCGAGATGGCACATAAACCCCGTTTACATCATGTATTGGATCATCAAAATTCGGTTTCAAATCTGGATGCTGAAATCCCGATTGAATCCAATTTCCACCATTTCCAATAAAATCATTTGTACTAAAGTAAGATCCCGGAGCATCTGGAATCATTCTCTCAAATTCATATTGATAAAAGGCCTCCATATTAACTGTTTCAGAAAAGCCAATTGAAGTCCATATAGAACCAACCGGAATATATGCTTCTTTAAGCTCTGCCCCTGGTGATCTTAGTTTACCCACATCAATTGGATTTGATTCTGAAATACCATGAGGAATATAGCTGCTTTCACCCCAGTTGATTACCTGACGACCGGCACGTATTGAAAATGGTGTGTTGCCAATGTAAGTGTTATAGTAGACAAATGCATCCAATAAATCCAGTCCTCTTCCAATGGTATCTTTGGCATCTTCATTATCCATAATATCCACACGCATGTCGTCACTTTCTGACATTAAATAGATATCATAAAAAAACATGCCTCTCATAAAAAGCCCATAATCCATATACTTAAGACTCAAATCTGAGGTTAACTTGACCTGTTCTGAAATAACGCCTGTATCAAAATTTAAATCACCATCATCACCATTGTTGGACCACAACCCTGATGGTACTTTACTTGAACCAAATTGAAGTTTATACGCTTCATCTTTATTAGTGTATTTATAAGGCGTATTTACAAATTCAGGCTGATTTGGCTTCCCGATTAAGTTATAATCCCGATCTTCTATACGAAAACTGGCACCAAGTGAAAATGACGTATCAAAATTACCTTCAATCTCTCCAAAATTAAATTGGAAAGCAAATACACTGGATGTGCCTACTAAAATGGCCAGCGTTAGTGACAGAGTAATGCCGCATAAACCTTTAAACCTTTTACTCATACGATTGTTCCTCCTTATTTTTTATTGGATTCATTTAGTGAAAAACATGTCAAAGAATGAATGTAATTTATTGTATAATTGATTATAGATAATATGCGGACTTGTCAAGAAAAAATCATAAAAAATACAATTTATTCCAAAACAAATTTTTTTGTGCAATCATTATGCCATAGAATAAATTTAAATAAACAAGAATAATCAAATAATCACTTACTTTTCAGTATTGCCGCAAGACTATTATCCGGCACATTTAGCAACTTTAGGTCATCTCCTTCCTGAGAACAACAAATAAATTATTTTTTTGAGTTTCTTCTATTGTTTCGTTTGGCAGTATTTTTTCTGCAATAGACCCATAGATTCTAAAGTGTTGATACTGGAATATATTTTTTTAATTTCCCACCAAGAAATTTAATTACTGTTTCAATATTTTTACTGGTTTCAGAAACTTGATTGTTAACACTCTCTTGAGCTCTCTCATTCGCACATTGCTTTCAGCCATTTCTATACTGATATCTTTTAATAACGATCTGTTTCTTTACCCACTTCTAAGTGCTTGAAACCTTTTCAGTATGTTCTGTTCGGTAATATTTTTATTTCATAATGACTTCCTTAACCAGTGATAATTAACTATTCAGCCAATCGAATGCCATCGACGGGATGTTGTGAAGCAGCCCGACTTGCAGGATAAACAGCAGACAACACACATATACAAATTGTTCCAAACGATATAATGCTCAAATCATTCCAATCAAGACGAATGGGAAGGGTCGAAAAAAAATAAATATCCTGCGGTAATTCCACGAACTGATAATGATGTAACACATAACACAAAAAAAGACCACAAAAAATTCCCAATGACGTTCCAATGATTCCAATAATCAATCCATTGAATATAAATATGTTGCGAATATTTTTCTTACGTGCTCCCATTGCTTTTAGAATTGAGATATCTTTTGATTTTTCAATTACCATCATAATTAAGGAACTTGTAATACTGAAACCAGCAACCAAAACAATAAGGCTGAAAATAATATACATCACTGCCTTTTGCAGTTTCAGAGAAGAAAACAAGTTTCTATTCATTCGCATCCAGTCTCTGGCCCAAAAATTGTAACCCAGTGTTTGTACCAAAACTCTGGCAAAATTTTCAGCTTCAAAAATTTTATGTAGTTTTATTTCAATACCTGACACACAGTTATTCATTTCTAGAATGGACTGAGCCTGCGTAAGATCCATAAATGAAAAAGTTTTATCATATTCATAAAGGCCTGAGGTAAAAATATCCAGTATTCTAACCTGCTGGATCTGTGGTACAATTTTAGATTGATATGGGCCATTTTTGGGGATAATCATATAGACCGAATCCCCTTTAGACACATTCAATTGAATTGCCAATTCCTTACCTAGAATCAGGCCCGGTTGTGAAATATTTTCTTGTATGGGATCAAATAGTTTTTTGATCAGGTTTTTGCGAAATGGATCATCAGGCAATTTGTCAGGTTTGGCAATGGCGTTGATCATTGCACCCCGAATTCCTTTTGCTGAGCGAAGCATGATTTGATGATAAATAAAGGGATTTGCCGATTCAACGTTCTCCATTTCCAGCACCTGGTTGGTTATTGATTCATAATTTGACATTTGACGTGAATGGTGCATGAGTAATACATGCGGTTGAATGGACAATATCTTTTTTTGAAGCAAATGTTCTGTACCAGTCATGACTGCGATGACTGTCATGAGGGTCATTACACCAACAGTTACACCAGCAATAGATAAAAATGTTATCAAACCAATAAATGATTGTCTGTTTTTAGCTCGCAGGTAACGATAGCCGATAAAGCATTCAAAGGGCATGTTGATTTCTCCTGTCTTTTTATCTAGTAAAGTGTGTATGTAATATTTAAAGAAAACATTCACTTCAATATTTTTATCTTTCCCATAACCCTTTAACCAGTGTTGTTAGAAAATTTGGGGGTGTGGATAACTTTTTGTTTAAATTCAGGTGGTTTGCCTATATTTGATTTTCATAGTTCATTGATCATTAGCGAGCCTGCATATTAATAGGTATTGCCAACGATTCATACATATCCTTGACAACATCATTTCCATAGATACGCTCTAAACGCCTCACAATAAAGTGTCCCCTCGCCATATCCTGGAAATGATCCAAAAATAAGATATTAATTAACGCACCGCCAGCAGCCCCAATAATTGGTAAAGCAGTGGCGGCCATTTTTTCAGACACTACAACACCAAAACGAGATGCAATATTTGCAATCAGTCTTAATAATATTGGTGCAGCATCATCAATTATGTTACTTTGGGCAATATAGCGGGATGCATTCAAGACTGAATTGGAAAGGGCAGCACGAATCATGTAATATCCAGTTTCAGTACAATCATCTATTGATTTATTGCCCCCCAATGCAAAAACTTCAATGCATGCAAGCCGTGCTTCTATTGCTTCAAGATTCTCTCCTTCGGATCTTGCAATATCTGCAATGGAACGAAGCATCAGCGTGGTTGTCACTGGAAGCTCAAGGGCTAGGGTCGATATACCAAATGCGCCACCTACACTGCCAGAAGCAGCCACACATAATTTGTGAAATAAATCTGATGATGTTTTATTCATGGAAGTTTCATCAGCATTCAATGTGTGGATTGCAATACGTAAGCCAGATTGAAGGGCGCTTTCTGATAAGACCTGAATTTTTTCTTCCCATTTATCTGGTAAGTATTCAAATCCTTTTTCAATGGGCACACCAAATGCATTGACAATCTTTGCGGGCAAGCCTGGATCTTCCAATATACTTTTTGCATACTTAAGTTCATTGACATGTTTTATTGACATTTTATCAATCATTGCTTCATTCCAAATATATAATTAAAAATATCAAATCGTCGGATCAAACATTCATATATTCCAAATGAAATCAACAGTGAGCCAATAAGAATAGACCAGAATTTACCAAAAATAGATAATTCCATGGAAATAATATAATACCCCAAAACAATGATAATTGTCTGATGCACCATAAACAATGGCAATACCGCCTTATTTAAATATTTTAAGATCAAACTGTCATGGGAAAAACTTTCTCTAACGTATGCCAATATCGCAACCATCCAAAACCAAATATTAAATCCACACAAAAAATGAAAAAACATGGTGTACGAATGTGATGACAGATGAGTGCGGGCAATGGCGTAATAACTCACAACAATTGTTAAAACCGTACCCAAAATCATTGCAATTCTTCTATGTCGATTCATTGCAATGCCAAACCGAATATCTGAAATCATCAGGTATCCATAAACAAAGCAAATCGTGTAAAAAGATATATTCGCCCAGTCATGAATAATATCTTTTATGCCTTGAGGAAAATAAGGCCGCAAAAATGCTTCAGAAAGCGCCATAGGCAAACCAAACATCAAAATTCCCCCAGGTCGATTGGAGAATATAGCCAACTGGCAAATCCAGGGTGATGTTCGTCGGGTATCAATAATGCGCGTAAAAGGTATGGCGATTAACGAAATAAAAAACAAATAGGCGATAAACCATAAATGATGCCAGGAAAAATTTCCCTCCGGGTAAAAACCTTGAAAAAAATAAGGATAAAACTCCCAAAAGCTATGATACAATACTTTTTCTTGCATTCGTTCATAATAAACTTGTGGTGGAACAATTAGCAACGTTCCAACGATGAGTGGTATTACCAGTCGATAAAATCGTTCGGATATAAATTCAGTAATATCTCGAAACATCAGGGAAAACCATGCTGATGCACCGGCAACATAAAACATGATTGGCATATACCAGATACCAATAAAAATATTTAACAGAGATAGCAATAAGTTCGACGTGTTGTTTTTGATATGATAAGGCCACAAAACAAAAATCATGGCTGTATTAAAAATAAACAAAACAAAAATGCCAAAAACGCGCAACCAGTCCAGATCATACCGACGATCATCAATACAAACAAATTTATCGTAACAATCCTCGCTGATTTTTGATTTTGTGGCATAAGTTAAAAAAGGATCTTTGCCGGTTCCCAGATTATCAAAAATAAGGTTAGACATATTTTAAGCAACAAGATCCAATTGTTGAATGAGCCTTGCCTGGCCGGATTCACTTAAATAAACACCAGATTGATTCAAGCGGCCATGGGTGTTTAGCGCCATATCTTTATAGTCAAATGATGTTTCAGCAGCAGCAAGATAAATTGCACCAACATCAGCCTCTTTTAAACTGAGAAGACTATCTTTTCCTGCATGATTTTTGGTCCAAACGGCTAAATAGTCGTAAATGGTATCGTTTTCATCAATCCATCCATTCTGGTCATCATCATACTGTGCCAGTTCGGAAAAGCCATTACCAGTAGTGGGGCCAAATAGTTCGGAACCATCCTGAACAATATTGTCTTTATTTTTGTCAAAAACGAGAAAGCCGCTTCCCGGAGCAACAAATGATATTTCATCGTTTGTGCCATCAGCATCCAGATCGAAAGAGAATTTTTGTGATGTCAGGTTGGCTACAGCGCCTGAAAAATTAATCACCAGTGGATCAATGGGACGTCCCCCCTCTCTCATTGCAATAGTAGATTCTGAATAATATTCTCTAGACATGTTCAGTTGAAGATCAAAAGCAATCTCTTGGCCATCTGCTGTAATAACTTTACCTTGCGCATTAAATGCCAGCGATTCTTGTTCATAGTGAGATTCATGATGAATATATTCTGTAGCTGGTTCCCCTTGTGGTGCTTCCATTGATGCTTCTGCAATAGCCTCTGAAAAAGTTGGTGTTTCTGAATCAATATCTGACGATTTAACCACTTTCACTTCTTGCCCTAAAACAGCTTCTACGATTTGCTGAACCATGTATGTTTTAAGATCCATTGCACCTTGTTCTTCTTCTTCCTTTGCCTGTTTTGCATCTTTAACTTTTTCTTGAATATCCTCAAGAAAGGTTTGTGCGTCTTTTGAAATGCTCACCCTGTCTTCGTCCTGAGATTCAGTTTGATCCGGTAAAAAGTTCATTACCTGCATTCTGTTACCAGCTCCAAAGGTTCGAAACATATCCATTTGTGTATGTTCCTCACTTTTGAAATGGGCTGCATTCATTTGTATTGCTGAAGATTGTATAATCATAATACACCTCTCTTTATTAAATGACTATACTGAATATATCGACTTCATTTCATTGAATCTATAGTTTTTTATTATGTCAGGCATGTAATTAATAATGGCTGCATATTTATGCTTGACGATTAATCCCAAAATACTGCATTATTTTACCAACAATATGTCGCGGTGCTTTTTGATCTTCCATTTGTTGATTCTCTGAATTTTCTATCATCATTTCATTGCGCTCTTTTCTGTCGGCCAAAACTTCTGCAAGCATATTCGATAATTCTGGATTTTGATGCATAATCGGTGCAATATCTTCACGTGTAACCTCAATTAAATGGGTTTCCGAAATTGCAACAACATTTGCACTGCGGGTTTCTCCTGTAAGCAGTGCCATTTCACCAAAAAATTTGCCCGCCCCTAAAACAGCAAGATCAATCAATTTTTCGTCCGACTGTCTCAGTTGAACTTTCACTGCACCTTCAACAATGATAAACAAAGAATCTCCTTCATCTCCTTGTCGAACAATATATTCATTTTTTCGAAAGGTGCATGAATGAATTCGCTGGCTCAGCGATGCTTTAGCTTCATCAGAGAATGGTTTAAATACATCAATATCTTTGATTAGATTTAAAGGTTCAAGTTGCTGATCTGATTGACGTTCTTTATCATCAGCTACATACATAAGTTCGCGTTTGATTGCTCTGGTAATACCGGCCCTTTTTAAATGCGCACGCACACGTTTCCAAACGGCTTCAGCAACCGCCATTTTCTTGGCATAATTATCCAAATAATAGTACACACCATATATGACTGACCAATCGGTTATTCCTTTTAGCCGCGTAAATGGTTTTGGGTGTTTCAGAATTTCTTCAACTGAAAGGAGTGCATCAATTATAATCTTTTGCACACGTGCTGGCGGATATCGGGTATCAATATCCAAATCTATGAATTGTTCGATATTCTTGTTTGGAAAACTAAAATTTTTGATAATTGATTCACTGACAACACCATTGGGGATATGAATAATTGCAGTATCTCTTGTCTGGATTCGTGTAGCGCGCCAACTGACATCCATAACCTTGCCTTCATCAGAATTACCAATCTTGACCCAGTCATCAGGGCGAAAAGGACGTTCAATATTCAGTGCAATTCCGGAAAAAATATTTGAGAGATTCATTTGTACACCCAGGCCAATGATCATGGCTGCAACACTGGATGTCGCCAAAAGTCCGGTCACTTTTTCACCAAATACATATGCGACAATACCAAAAATTGCCAGTACGATAACAAGAGTATCTACAAAACGTCGGGCAACGCTTGGAATTTTTCGTCCGGTTTTTTCTTCAAGTGGAATCCATACAAATCGATTGACTGCCATATTAATACACATGGCTGGAATGAGCCACCAGAGGACATCGAAAATGGTTTTTACCATAACAAGTTTTTCCAAAGTGGTTTGAACAAATAGCCAATCCAGTAGGATGAGCTCACAACATTTAAGCAACATCAAAAATGTTAGTATTTGAGCTGACCATAGGGTATTATTTAGATTTACTAAAAATTGTTTTTTAATGAGCAAATTGGATAGAATTAAAAACAATATGCAGAAAACAATAAGATATTGATCAATGCTTCGGGGAAATATTTCTCGAAAATTAAACTGACTTTTTTTTATCTGAACACCATAATTGAAACGAGAATATTTTACCTTGCCATCTTTTAGGTTAATATATTCAGGAATGCCCAAGGTACTGACTTCATTCGTATCCTGATAACAAATAAACCGATCCAGGCACCATTTGGATGATGGCATCAAAATATGTTTTATTTTTGCGACGTTTTTAGCAGTCATACTTAATTCATCGCCCATGCCCAAAACATCGACAACAAAAATAAGGTTATTTCGGCTCAGGTTTTTGTGTCGAAAATCAAATCCCACAATATGACGTCCAAAAGGTGGAGGATCTTCAAATGGATCAAGATGAAACTTACCCGATATTTTATAAAGATGATGTTGGATATCATCTCGATTCTTTCTTTCAACAGGTCCATCAATATTCAAATCCCCAACAGCATTTGCAAAGGAGAAGTCCTTTGATAAAAAATTGCCTTGAAAACGAAACCACAAATAAAATTCTAAATGTGCTGTCATTGAATCAATATCAAGTTGATCAATTTTTAATAATTTGACACCAGTATAAACAACCTTGGTTAAATACATGTATTGATTATCAATGTAAAGAAGGCGTTTTCTTTTCAGTTCAGCTTCAACATTATCAATATCCATTATATTATTTACAATTTGGAGTTGTGTAAGAGATGAAACAATATTTTTATTTTTGTAAATACCTATAGATACTGGTTTTTGTGCATCGCCATATTCATTAAAATAGTTAAAGCCAGTAACCCCCTCAATAGCGATATCCGGACTGTTTATTCTTTTAAGGGCATCTCTAATAGCAATTCTATCATTGACCAAATTTTCTTTATTTCCTTGAATGTGAGATTCCTTGATTGCATGATACAGCATCATTGCAGTATCATAAGCAAATGCGGAATGCCATCCAGGGTTGTGATGATAAGTTTCAAGAAAATCATCAACAAATTGCTGTCCTTTTTCATTGGCAGTATCCATTATCAGTGGTGTCGTCACATATAAGCCATTGGTGTAAAATCCCGGTGTTTCACGCTCTTTGGGATATTCTTCAAAGCTGCTTTGGAATCCGGCTGATGCAAATGAATCCGGCATAATAAATGTATGATTAATTTTTCGGTCTTTCAGCATCTTGATTATTTTACTGCCTTCAGCACTATGCCCAGCCAAAAAAATTAATCCGACATTTTTTTTGCGTGCAATATCATTGACAATATTTTTCAAGCGTTTGTCCACAGTATCTGAATTGACTTCATATGACCAGATATTATTGATCCGAATACCAATTTCCCTGGCTTTTTGAATAAATACCTCCGCTAAATTCTGGCCATATTCCAAATCTTCATGAATCACACTGGCTATGTTGGTATGAAAAACTTCTCGGGCATAAATTGCCAGAAATCGGCTTTGAAGGTTATCGTTAAAAATTGTTCTAAAATACCAGGGATTGTTTTTTGTTACTTTGACATTCGTTGATGTGGGGGTTATTGCTGGGATGCCATGTTGTTGATAAATTTTGCCAGCACTGATTGAACAAGAACTATAAAAGTGCCCAATCACTGCAACATGTTTCTGATGTTGAACTATTTCTCGCGCTACGTCTGCCGCTTTATTCGCTTTATTTTGATCATCAAAAACATCAATGTGGATTTCAGGTAAATACTCATCTGTTTCACGTACACCATTCATGAATAATCGGACACCTTCAATAATCGATTGTCCCATTATCGCATTTTTTCCAGTCATCGGACCAACAAGCGCAATACGAATTTTTTCATCGTTTGTATCACAGGAATTATAGATCACTGGTATAATTAGAAATATCAGCAATATGAAGAACACACAACTAAGGCGTTTTTTCATTATGCAAATCCTTTTCTTTGGACTTATTGGGATTATTTGATGATGATGATGCAAAAAATAAAGCCTGCATTTAAAACAATCAAATGCAGGCAGTTCGTGTTAATCTTTTGCAGCTTTATTTTTATTCTTTCTTCCTTTTGGACGACTGTTGCCATTGGACTGTTTAAAAATTTTTCCTCGTTTTGTACGTTTATCCCCTTTTCCCATTTAGGATCCTCCTGTTTATGGCCAACAAACATAATACATTGCTGGCCTTTATTCATGAATATGTATTTGTTTTGCATCCAGCGATCTGAACGCATACCTGTTGTATAAACCCTATTTTATTAGTAAAAAATTTTGATAATGTCAATAGGATAGTGATAAATGTTAAGGCAATGAACGATAGAGTTCACCCAGCAAACAATAATCATTTGTGAACCTATGCACAACATCCCCTTTGATCCCCTAATGACTGGTTTTCTTGTACGC
>Ga0272440_1000896_pt1 | contig 25058 bp, 23 predicted proteins | sample SSMMMBAug17_FD_192440 | JGI IMG/M metagenome (GOLD analysis project Ga0272440, IMG submission 192440) | Marine sediment archaeal communities from Little Sippewissett salt marsh, Falmouth, MA, United States - SSM-MMB-Aug17 | ecosystem: Environmental > Aquatic > Marine > Wetlands > Sediment ...
GAATCTATACTGTAAGGGCTGCCTGTTGTGGCGTTGCTCTTGATACAAGTTGTTGATATTCCAATTTCATATTTTCATACTTTTGCGGATTGATTCCGGTTGCATCAGATATCACTGCCCATTCAATGCCTTTATTTATAAAATTATTGATGATGTTTATCTCTCCTTCCAATTTACCTTCCAATTTACCTTCAAATTTACCTTCCATCAGCCATTTATCTCTTGCTGTTAACATAGGTCCCCCTTTTTTATCTGGTTGTTGGTTTACAATCTTTATAAAATCGGTCACATCCTCTTCTTTTTGTGTAACCGCAATATAAATAAAAAAGACCTGTTGGTAATCAATCCCAGGAGATACTGGAATCTGGGATATTAACCCAACAAGATCATTCATTAATTCGTTAAAATGTTGATAAAAATGCGCCTGTATCAACAATTGTGCAATTTGCGCTTCGCTCCGGTGCTCGTTCCCAGGCTCTGCCTGGGAACGTTTTCTTGGCGGCTCTGCCGCCTGTTCAGTTCGTAGGTGGCAGAGCCACCTCGGAAAACGTTCCCAGGCAGAGCCTGGGAACGAGCACCGAAGAGAGTTTGCGCTTAGCCTGACGGCTATGGCCTAAAGCCCAACGCTGAATTGAGAGAGGAGGCTAAATCGCCCTCATAGAACTTAGGTACTGAATTGGGAATATCATGCTTTTCATAAATTTTATTTTGAAATAAATGAACAGAATTTTCTAAATCTATCCTCCTGCCAGTTCATTTAATATATCATCATCCGACATATCAGTTAGATTATCAAAAAGTTCATCCATGTTATCAAAGCCTGATTTCTCATCATCAATATCATTTGAATCAATCGGTTCCTCTCTTACCTTATCAAACATCAAAATATTTTCAAACAAATAATTTGTCAACAATTCAACACTGGGATAATCAATAAGTAATGTCGCTGATAAATGACAGGCCAGGTCAGATTGTAAAATATCTCCCAATTCAATGGTCATTAAGGTGACTTATTAAAACGCACTATTACAACTCCTTTCTTGACAAAAAGATATTGGTTATATACATTCGGTTGATAAGCGATCATAAATTTTCGGGTAGATCGAAGTAAATAATTTGTTATTCGTCTGGTCGAACCTTATGTTCGCCTCGAACAAAAACCAGTATCAACCCTATGAGCAAAACCAATGTAGGGGCGAACCTTGTGTTCGCCCTCCGGACAAAAACCGGACTCAAACCTATGTTCGAGAATGAATTAGAAACGTTTGCCTCGGGTATAGGTTCGCAAACGATTGTTGTTCGGAGGGCGAACATAAGGTTCGCCCCTACATTGGTTTCGGACATTGGTTGGATTTCGATTACTACGATCTACCCGAAAATTTACGATCGCTTACTTAATAAGGTTCGCCCAACCAATAACACCTTAAAACAATTAACACCTGAAAACAATGGAGATACTATGTTAAACTCCAAAACAGCCAACATGAGTTTTCTTAAGTCAAAAAATATAGATATCAAAGATGAAAGTCTCATAAAACACTTTAAAAAAGATGATATCATATTTCAAGAAGGTCAACCCGGCTATGAAGCATATTATATCAAAAAAGGCACAGTCAATATATATCGTCTATCAGCCAACAAACGAATATTGTTAGCCTGCCTTCAATCAGGAGAAATATTCGGGGAAATGAGCATATTAAGCGGCGAAGTCCGAAATGCCAATGCTATTGCCAATGATAATGTGACCCTGGTCGTGATTGAAAAAAATATCCTCACCTCCACGATGAATGAAACGCTGCCTATGGTTCAATCTCTTGCAATCTCTTTAATCAAACGATTAAATAACAGCAACCAAAAAATCAACGAAAAACCAAGCAATAACACCCTTCTCACTGTCTGTACAATTTTACATTTGATGGTTGAAAATTTGGTGGCCAAACAGGGCGCTGCTATTGGAAATTTACCACAAAAAAGAATACGATATTATGACTTATGCAGCACCATCAAAGATATCGTCCCACTGTCTGAAGTTGATATTGATCATGTTTTGGATCATCTGGTTAGACATGGCTATATTAAGGTTTTTTCGGAAAAAACTGATCAGGGCCATACGAGCAAATGGATACTGATTGGTGATGAAAATGAATTCAATGCTATGATTCAAAAGGTTAAAAGCTCTGGTGGATGGGGGATTGAAAATGACCCATTCATTCAGAATCAGGAATTTATTGATTTGATGGATTTTTCGCAGATGATGAATACTTCGCCGGAGAATCTGATCAATATGTTAGCCAATGAAGATATCCCGCACAATCTACTGTTTTTGCATCGGACAGGAGTGGCTTCCTGGATGGAAAAACGTCAGAAAAAAAAGCTCTATCGTCGTCTGTACGACAGCCCTTTTGGTGATGTGATAAAAAAAGATAAATCCTGGGTTGCATAGGAAATCAAATAAAAGAATTACCATGAAAAAAAGGAATAAAAACATGTCCCAAGTAAAAGTCCTTGTCCTGTCAGGATATGGTTTAAACTGCGATCGTGAAACAGCATACAGCTTTCAAAAAATGGGCGCTGCTGCGTATCAAGTGCATATCAATGACCTGACCACCGGTCGTTGCCAATTAAACGATTTCGATATTCTCGTTTTCACAGGCGGTTTTAGTTGGGGTGATGATCATGGTGCTGGCGTATTGCAAGCCCTTCGCATCAAAAAATATCTTCAGGCGGATATTCAACGTTTTATTGAAAAAAATCGTTTAATTATTGGTATTTGTAATGGATTTCAAACATTGGTAAACCTGGGCCTTTTACCTGGCGTATCTGCCAGATGGGAACGTCAGGTCGCCTTAATTCATAATGATTGTGGTAACTTTCGAAATGATTGGGTTAAATTATCTATCAATTCTAGCAGTCCATGCGTATTTACCAAAAATCTGGACTATATGGAACTGCCCATCAGACATGGAGAGGGCAAATTTTATGCAGGGCAATCTATGATTCAAAATCTCCTGGATAAACAACTGATAGTCATGCAATATGCCACCGATAGACATAGGCTGGCGAATCAACGTTTTCCAGATAACCCCAATGGCTCTGCAATGGATATTGCTGGTATCTGTGATCCAACAGGTCACATATTTGGTTTGATGCCACATCCTGAAGCATTTCACCATGAAACCAATCATCCACAATGGTTACGCTTGTCACAGAAAACTGGTATTAACTTGCCTTTAGGGACTCAATTGTTTAATAATGCCATTCATTATATAAAGTCTTTACAATAATTGCAAAAAATAAGCTTCCTAAATCTTGCAAATATTATTGTTTTAGTGTATGGTATGAAATTAAAGTTCAATGATGTTTTTTAATGGCATGTTTATCGCCTTCTCGTACCCACCTTCAAGTGGGAGAATGCATACTGCGATGCGCACGCAAGCAAGCGTTGCATACATAGAACAGTTTATCAAAAAACAATGAATTTGATGATAAAAAACAATGTGTTTAGACAGGGTATCGTCAAATAATCATTTTACAAGGAGAATCGTAATGGCAAAAGGAGCCAAAGGATACAATATCAAGACATTTTTGAAAGGCCAAACCATCTTTAAGGAAGGTGATCCAGGAAACCTGGCTTACTTGATACGAAGCGGATCTGTAGATATTTACAAAGTCATGAACAATAAAAAGATCTTGCTGGAACGTCTTCAACCTGGTGAAATATTTGGTGAAATGAGTATTATCAGTAAAGAACCTCGAAGTGCCAATGCGGGTGCCAATGAGTATTCGGAACTGGTAGTGATCAATCAAAAAGACCTCGAAGTCTCGATCAGCAAAAGCTTACCCATTGTTCAGGCTCTTGCAAATCTTTTGATTAAGCGCCTGCGCCATACCAGTGAAATGATTCGTGAGCATCCCACCAACAATATTTTTCTTAGCACATGTAATATCTTGTATTTGCTTCATGAAAACCTTACACTTCCCAAAAAAGATAACGCCGAACGACTCCTTTCAGAATCCAAAGATCATTTGATTTATATGGAGGCATGTCAGGTTATCAAAGAAACCTTATCATTGACCCAGGTGGAAATTGATGGGGTGATGCAATATCTACTGGAATTGGGATTGATTGAAGTTGAGCAAGTCAAAATTGCGCCCAGAATTATTAAAAAAGTCATTTCAATACCTGAAACTGATAAATTTCTTGAGCGAATTCAAGAATATGCCAAAGAATGGAATCCTGAAAAAGGAGCCTTTATTCAAGATCTTGAATTTATTGATCTAAATGATTTTTCAAAAGTATGTGGCATTGCAACAGATGATTTTATTCAAAAATGCGCAGCCAAAGAGTTTCCAGCAGACCTGCTTTATCTCCACAAAGCCGGCGCTATAGCCTGGGCTGATGAACATGTCGGTTCAAAAAATACTGAAGAATCCTGATCCATTTTTCAGACTGTTAGTTCTGTTTACCGGCATTTCATCAATTGTCACCCAATTAATGACCATTCGTGAATGTTATGCCCAATTTCATGGCAATGTGTATGTCATTGGCATGATTTTTTTTGTCTGGTTAATTGCTGGTGCAGCGGGAACATTACTGGTTAATTTTTGTTCAACTCAAATGTTCACAAACAAAAACCTGGGTATTTTATGTATTGTTCTGGCCACAATGCCAGGCATCCAGATTTTAGTAATTCGATTGTTAAGGCAAATATTATTTATCCCGGGAACAGAAATTGGTTTTTACCACATTTTTCTATTTGTAAGCTGCACGTTTTGGCCATATGCCCTTTTAATAGGGTTTGCTCTCCCATTTACTTATTTTGTTGCAAAAAACAATTATCCGGCATTTCAGATAGCAGGTGTCTATATTTATGACAGCACTGGCGATGCTCTGGGGGGCTTTCTATTTTCATTTGTTTTGGTACATATATGCACACCAGTGATGGCAGTATCTCTTGTCAATATGCCTTTGTTAATGTCGGGTTTTTATTTATTGCGATGGGTATCACATAGACGCAAATCAGTCTGGCTATTGATTGTAATCAGTACCACAATTTTTGTATCACCACTGTATTTTGAATATCCAAGCCTCAAAATTTTACAAAAAGAGATGGTTTTATATAAAGAATCTAGTTATGGCAGAATCCAACTTTTTCAGGATAAGGGGCGCTTCATTCTGGTAACAGATGGTATCCCCACAAGCAATGAGCGAAACATCGCTTTTGAAGAATCAATTGTTCATTTTGGACTATGCCAGGTGAATAAAATTAATCGTGTGTTGACCATTTCTGCAAATCCAGGCATATTGATAGAAATTCAAAAATATCAACCATTGACCATAGACAATATTGAAATTGATGCAGTAAAAAGTGCCATCTATCAACAGTATGGTTTTTTACCCCATTATGCAAACCTTCGTTGTTACAATGCTGATGGCCGTCAGTTCATTCAAGAGACTAAAAACACCTATGATGCAATCATTTTAAACCTGCCAGAGCCTGATACCTTTGAAGTGAATCGATTCTATACGCAAACGTTCTTTAAAATAGTCCATGATAGATTGAGCCAGGATGGTGTTCTGGTTTTCTGTATTGACAGCTTTGCCAGTTATTTATCTGATATCCGCATAAAACAGGTTTCAACAATGTATCAAACAGCATTAACTGCCTTTGAACATGTGGGCTTGTTCCCCGGAGAACAGTTGTATTTTGTTTGCGGAAAAAGGCCGGTAAAAATGACAATCCCTGAAATTTTATCCCAAAAAAGCATTAACACCCAATATATTCAATATTCCTATTATGGCGATATTTCAAATTATCGTGTTCAGTATTTGCAGAATCAACTCATAGGGTCTGTTCCTGTAAATCAGGACAATTTGCCAGTTCTCGTTCGAATTACTGTAGAAAACTGGCTTGCTGCTTTTCATACAGATATCACTCTGTTTATTATTGTCATCTTTTTTTTATGGGGGATGTGTGCATTTCTGACCAATACTACTGAATTTGTTTTATTTTCAAGTGGAATGACTGTCATGGGATTTGAAATTCTGTTGATTTTCTTATTTCAAATGCGGTTGGGCAATGTGTATTACCAGGTATGTTGGATTGTAACATGTTTTTTGATTGGTTTGGTACCAGGGGCATATTTGTCCGGGTATTTGATGAAAGACAGGTTCGCACATAAAACAAAGCAAATCATTATGCAATGTGATCTTGGCTTGATTATCATGATTATTGCTTTTCTAGTTTCACAGGCATTGCTACCCTATCGAATGCCCCTGGTCTTTTTTTTGGGTTATGGATTTTTCTTGTCAATGCTTTGCGGTTTTCAATTTCCTCTGGCATTACAAAGCACTGATTCTCACTCAAAAAGGATTTCACGTTTTTTTGCTGCTGATATTTTGGGGGCAGCATTTGGTATTATATTGGTTTCAGTAATTGGTATTCCATTTTATGGTTTGATTTGGACTGCCTTAGGATTGGGACTGATAAAGCTGATTGGACTTTTGAGAATTATGAGAAATTTTTTGTAAGGAATACTCAAAAAATATGTGCCCCAATTATCATCATGATTTTTCAAGCCCAAGTCGTTTTAATCCATTGGATTTGTCATCCTGACTCTCAGGCGGTTTTTCCTGGGGCGCACTGACTGTTTTGACATGATTTCCATTTTGTTTGTTTTTTCTGGCTTTGTGTTTTTGATTGTTTTTAACAGCGGCCTCAGTATATTCAATTCGATGATGATGGATACCATTTAGTATTTTATTGAATTTGTTGGCAATTCTATGAAGGTCCCTGAGAGTTAATTCACAGTTGTCCAACTGACCATCTGAAAAGATCTTGTTGATCAGACGTTGAACAAGCCCTTGAATTCTTGCAGGTGTGGGATTTTCCAGAGCACGAGATGCAGCCTCTACAACATCAGCAAGCATGACCAGACCCGCTTCCCTTGTTTGGGGTTTGGGACCTGGATATCGAAAATCATCTTCTTTGACTGCATGCTCTCCTTTTTGCTGCCTGGCCTTTTCGTAGAAAAATGATATCATGCTGCTACCATGATGCTGCTGAATGGTATCACAAATCGCTTTACCGAGTTTATACTTTTTGGCCATTTCAACGCCATGCTTGACATGAGAAATGATAATCAAGCTCGACATGGATGGTGCCAGCTTGTTATGCCGGTTCATGCCTTTTTGTTGGTTTTCAATAAAATACAATGGATTCTTGATTTTTCCAATATCATGATAATACCCGCATACCTTTGCAAGAAGTGGATTTGCACCAATTTCAGATGCCGCAGCTTCAACCATACTGCCAACAATCACCGAGTGATGATAGGTCCCCGGTGCTTCAAGCATCAGACGATGCAACAGGGGCTTATCAAGATTGGCCAGTTCAAGTAATTTTATATCTGTTGTATAGGCAAAAGTGATTTCCATCATTGGCGTAATGCCGGCTGTTACAATACCTGCACTTAAACCACCGATATAGCCAAAAATCCAGTCCAAAAATAGTTTGCTTAAAAACAACTCAGAGTTATAGGCACGTAAGGCGGTTGCGATAATAATATTCAACAATCCAATCTTGGCACCTGCTTTGATAAATACATTTCGTTCACGACAGTAACGAAGCCAATAAGCCCCCATAGCACTATTGATAAAAAAATAAACAAAATAAGACAGCTTGTTTTCAAAAAGAATGGCCGCACATATCGAAGTGAGTAAGGCAAATGGAAAGGCAGCGCGCATCCCCATAAACAAACAGATTGTCATTGCACCGGCTGCAACAGGTATACCGAATACCATGGATGATAAGGATAAGGGGGTCACGCCATTCTGGGTAAATGATTTCGCCAGTGCCACAGATATTTCTGTGATAAACACAAACAAGATAAGAATCAAAGACATGAACAACAGGTTTTTATTGTAATTTACTGTAATATAAGGAGAATGACCAAAATAGATAATATGGAATGTAATTAGCAGAATGAGCATCACAATGCCCAGACCAAAACTTTTGGCAATGGTTTTTCCCTGGTTTTCAACTTTATTCAAGGCTTTGAGTTTCAACAACTGCTGTTTGTTGATACGTTCTCCTTCACGCAACAGCATCTCACCCGCTTTCACCTGGAAAAGTATGGGATTGATTGATGTCCACGCCAGATCTTTTCGTGCCTCAGTTTCTCGCTTGTTGATTGTAACATTTGGCTGGATTAATGATTGGACAAGATCGACAATGAGTGTGATTATTTCATAGTCCAGATCTTTTAATAAAGGCTGACCGATGATCCAAACCATTGCTTTGGCCTGATCGATACCATAATAACGTTTGACATCTTTGATATGTTGCTCTTTTTGGGAGGCAATATTTTTGACAATAATACCGGATATCGCTTCTTTTAACAATAACGATTTGTTAGCAACCACGCCATTAATTAATAGCGCTCGCAATATTTGTGTGGTTAAATCCTGAATTTCTTTTGAAAATCGTTTACTGACAAGTGTTAAATAGTTGGTATCAGATAGCTGTATACCCAATTTATTCAGAAAAACCTCTTTCCTTGACTGAATGGCTTTAATATATTCTGAGTTTTCATTGACCGGCTGTGTGTTTTGGGTTTGGGCATTGGATTGGGATTGTGCATGAATATCTGTGGTTTGTGTACCTGATTGCGGCTCAGGCCTGGATTGTTCCATCTGATCAGGAACCTGTTTTTCTAACTCACTGATATAGTTCCGCATTTCAGAAAATGCATCTTGAATGCGTTTCATTAACTTGAAAACAAGCGTGTCGTCAAAATCATATACAGTCAACACAGCATCTAGTGATTGTTGACGATTCAGGTTGGTGGCTTCTTTATCTTCAATGAGTAAATCTGTGGGCGCTTTGATATTTCGTTCTGCCACATCACCCAATTCGTATATATGTTTTGTTACAACAAGGTTAGGGTATAACATCAACGTCAGAACAAATGTCAGTGAGAACAGAAGAATCCATCTTGGATACTCGGAGCCCAAAAAATTTGTTCGGGTTGTTTTTTTTATAAGCTGCATTGTTTTTCATAAGCCTCAATAATATCTGAAACCAGTTTATGACGAACGACATCATGTTTATTAAATGATACAAAACAAATGCCATTAATTTGTTTCAGGATAGTTGATGCCTCTATGAGACCGGATTGTTTATTGTTTGGCAAATCAATTTGAGTGATATCACCGGTAATGACCGCTTTTGTATGATACCCCAGGCGGGTGAGAAACATTTTCATTTGTTCGGGTGTCGTATTTTGTGCTTCATCAAGTATAACAAATGAATCATTTAATGTACGTCCGCGCATAAAGGCCAAAGGGGCAACTTCAATTGCCCCTTTTTGCATTAAATCAGCGGCTTTTTCAAAAGGCATCATATCATGAAGTGCATCATATAATGGGCGAAGATATGGATTGACTTTTTCGGCAAGATCCCCAGGTAGAAATCCCAGGGATTCACCCGCTTCCACAGCCGGTCGTGTGAGTACAATACGTTTAATGTCATTTTTACATAATGCAGAAACAGCCATTGCCATAGCAAGATATGTTTTACCAGTTCCAGCGGGTCCAATTCCAAAGACAATGTCGTAGGCTCTGATGGACTCAATATACTCTTTTTGATTTTTTGAACGTGGGGTAACCGGTGATTTTTTCGTATTGATATACACAGATTCCAAAAAAATTTTTTGTAGATCAGCCGCATTGTCCTGACTGAGAATGCGAATGGCGTATTCAACATCCTGTTCATAAACAGGATATTGCTGTTGAATCAGGGCATGTAATTGCGTGATAATTCTGGCAGCCAGCTGGTTTAAGACTGGCTCACCACGAATAACCACTGCATTTCCCCGATGATTGATCTTAACATCCAGACTCTTTGCAATGATATTCAGGTGTCTGTTGTTTTCACCCAATAATTGTCTTAAAAAATGAATATCTTCAAAGTCCAATGTTAATTGATCATTGTTTTCCGATTGTGTGATTCCATTCAATAAATATGGGACATCCATAGGGTTTCCATTTGTTAGTTTTTAATTGACAGACAAACTTGAACTATGTTTAGTTTAAATATTTTTCATATTTATCAAAGCTTGTCAAAATAAATTTCTAAAAAATGCGCTCTTATCAGCAATAAGTGTATGGCAGACAAGAGCGCCAGAAAGAAAGCGAGTTTTAGTGAATAAATATAGATTATTATTGATTACCCTTGTGGGCCTGGCTATTGGCCAGACCATTGCCATGCTGCATGTTTACCACTCAAACCTGCAAATGGCCGAACAAATACAGTATTTACAAGCCCAAAGATATCTCATCGTACCCAACATTTATGTCCTGCCATCACTAAAATCCATATATACCGCATTTGTTGGTGGTCTTTTTTTTACCGGAACGATTGTTTCTGGTATTATTGCATTAACCATGCTTATTTCGTGGTTTTGGATAAAAATAACAAACAAAAACAAAATGGCTCTGGTAATCATTATTATTCAGTGGTTTATTGCCATTTATCAAACAAATGTGAATGGATGGAGTGCATTCACGTTGTATTTATGTATTTTAATGCCGGTATTATTTGGTATTTGTTTGCTGTTTCCTGGATACGACAATCATTCAACTCAATATCCGGCAATTTTTTGGTGCCTGCCATTTATTTTAATGATTGCAATGAGTTATGGTACAGGAAAAACAGTTTCATTTCTTTCTATCAGAGATTTTTTATTGTTATCAAATACACCCGGGCAGACTTGTAATGACCTGTACTATCGCTACACATTGTATCCTGGTGAGGTTATCAAACCTTTTGCGTTAAAACAACAAAAGACCTGTTTTATTGACAGCAGGCATCCAAATAATAAACGATATTTTAAAACCATTGTGCGTAAATGTATTGCTTATGATTATCTGGTTGTTCCAGATCAACACATGGCAGATGTCAGTCTGATTATTGATCACCAGAAAATCTGTTTTCAAATAAATGACCGGCTAATTATGAAAACAGATATCATGCATTTTTTGCAAGAGACCAGGTCGGTCTTATCCGATTTTTCCCAAAAAACGGATACAAATGAATTCTTTCGGATGTGTATTTTATTGTCACTGATTATGGGAGCCCCTATTCTCATCTACATGATAACAATACATTTGCTATGTTTGCTTATTCAACTAGTCAATGTTCCAGATAGGATATCCTATTGGCTCGTCATGTCAGTATTATGTTTATTTGTTGTTATTATTATTTACCAGTTTCCATCCAATATTTCAGATAGTATTGACCAGAAAGACTGGGAGAAAACATTTCAACAAGCATATACAGAAAAGAATTGGCGTAAGGGCTGTGTTTTATTGAAATCACATGATTATCAACAGCAGACAAACATTGAAACACAAATCGCAACAAACTGGCTCAGCCAGACAGATCACCCTGTATTGAAATATTGGTTGATTCGATTTCTTTCTAATACACCCGGTCATAGTAACTTGTTTATTCAGTATCTGGATGATCCTCATGTGAATGTGGTGTGTCAGGCAGTATATGCCCTGGGATGTCAACGAGATCGGGGACTCATCCCCCCCATTGTTTCATTTTTAAATGATTGTCCCCATTGGTATGTTCAGATGTATGCTTATCGAGCGTTGAAGCGTTTGGGATGGCAAAATAACAGACCGGTTGTAAAATGAATGCCCTCGGCAGGAATCGAACCTGCGGCACAAGGATTAGGAATCCTTTGCTCTATCCACTGAGCTACGAGGGCAGAAAAGAAAATATGTTTTATTCCACAAATACGAGCTGCCCTGGATATATTTTGCTGCCAGGGTTCAGTCGATTTAATCGAAGAAAGTCCGCCAGAGACATATTGTGCTTCATTGCAATCTGGAATGGACTGTCTCCTTTTTTTACACGATATTTGTGATGCCCTCTGGATTGTTTTCTGGTATTGGCCGGTATTTTCAATTTTTGACCAATTTTTAATTGTGTAGAGGACAAATTATTGATACGAACAATATTTCGGGTTGTTGTACCAAATTTTCGGGCAAGATTCCAGAGAGAATCTCCTTTTTGAACACGATGCGTTACAATCTGATATCGTGCTTTGTTACTTTTTCGTGAGTGATGAACCTGACCTGGAATTTTTAATTGTGTACCGGCAACAATGCGATTTCCTCTTATGCCATTGACAGATCTAAGGTCCGAGATGTTAACTCCATATTGTTGGGCAATTGATGACAGCGTGTCTCCTCTTTGTACCAGATGATGAGACCTGGAAATTTTTTTTGCACGATATTTTGTTTTGGAAGCACCGCCTCCGGGAATTTTCAATGTTTTTCCAGCAACAATGCGATTGCTTCGTAGCCGATTGGCATATTTGATATCACGAACCTTTACCCCATAGCGCCTGGCAATGGTAGACAGAGATTCACCGCGCCGAACGCGATGATATTTTCCACGAGGCCTGCGAGAAACACCAGATGAAACCGGGATTTTTTTGATTGTTGCCAATAATTGCTGTTTTTTTCCTTCTGGAATCCTCAATCGATAAGGTTCCCGGGGGATTATTTGATAACGCAACTCAGGATTCAACTCATAAAGGGTTTTTGCCGGAATGTTCAGTCGCGCAGCAACATGTTTTAAATGGACCTGTCGATTAATTTCAACCAGATTCACACGTGGGGGGGGATCCAGATCTTTTCGATCAAATCCACATTGTTCAAAATGATTGATGATATATAAGGTCGCCAGAAATCTGGGAACATATCGGGCGGTCTCACGAGGCAGTCGATCATACAAATCCCAAAAATTATCCAGATAATTGATATTTTGACGTTGAATGGTCCGAAGTACACGACCTTCACCGCAGTTATAGGCAGCAAGTACAGTTGTCCAGTCTCCAAAAATCTGATGAAGTTCTTTGAGGTATGAAATTGCAGCCAGGGTTGATTTATATGGGTCCATTCGTTCGTCAATGTATCGGGTTCGTTTTAAGCCAAATTTATAGCCTGTTGATGGTATAAACTGCCAGAGTCCCAGAGCACGAGATCTAGACAACGCTTTGACTTTAAACCCACTTTCAATTAATGGCAGCCAGGAAAGGGCTTCCGGTAGCCCCGCTTTTCTTAGTTCCTTTACAATCATTTTTCGATATTTACCCGATCGACGATATGATGCTTGAAAAAATGAACGTTCCACACCAGTAAAACGTTTTATCTCTCTTTTCACATAATCGTTTAAAACAATGGGAATGGCTTCATGGGTTCCATTGACAACAATATTTCGTGATGCATATATTTCCAGGATTCGTTTTGAAATCATAAACCGCAAGTCTTCTTTTTGTTGGAAAAGTGCGGGTTGATCTGTATCAATCCCTAATATTAATTGATAGGCCTGATCCAGTGCATCAAGGGCATGATCCAGTTCGCCTTTTTGCCAATATTCCTGACTGGTTTCACAAAACTCAAGGGCTTCATCCAATGCTTTTTGCTCTTGTGATATTTTTGGATATTCAGAGAAGGTGGGTTGATGAAGGGCCTTTTTTGACTGCGGTTCTGGAAATGGTTTTTGAATATTCATTTCCATAGGGTAGTTGTCATCAGACCATGATGGCGCCTCATCAAAGACCGGTGCATCATTGTTGTCAGTATATGACAGTTGATTATGTTCCGATTCTTTGACATTTTCTGGAATGTATACAGATGTCGTCTCTGTTTCAGGCATAATTGCTGTCTGACACCCACATGTTATGCTTATTAGTATTATGAACAAATAATGCAAGGTATTGTTCCTCCACTTTGACTGGGATCGTTATTTTCTGTATTGGCTTACGTTCTCATTTGAGTGTAACCAAAATAGACTTCAGTCTATTTTGGTTACACTCTTCTCCTTTTTAGTCTGGGGCCTGGGAATGAGAACGCAGCAACAATGCTATGGAATGCTCTCAAAATAACTTCCATGAAAAAACTATAATTGAACGATAGTTTATAAACTGCGTAATTAAACACATTTTTTTAAAAGACGCAATATTTTTTTGTGTTTGCAGTAAAGAAATTGATTGGTCAGCCGATCACCTGATATCAGGAGAACGACTGATTTATTGTGTTTTTTTAGGCAGCAAAAATTAATTGGATTTATCAGAAGGGCATTGCCCAGATGAACAATCACACTTTTCATCTGTTGGGCAAGCATTATGTTCTTGAGTCGGCTTATCACTGATACCAACGATTTCTACATCAAATGTTAGTGATCGGCCTGCAAGGGGATGATTCATATCTACACTAAATGTATCATCATGGACCTCAGTAATTGTCGCAGGAATTTGATGCCCTTCTTGTGTTTCAACTCCTATTATCTGACCGGGTTTCGGGTCTGAATCAGGTGGTAGTTCAGACTTAGAAAAACTTTGATTCAGTTCTTCGTTTCTCTCACCAAACCCATTTTCAGGGGAGACAGTAAATGTTTTTTTCTCATTTAAAGCCATTCCCAACAGATTTTCTTCCAACCCTTTGATTACATGTCCTGCACCCATCTTAAATTCAAGTGGTTGCCGATTAGCACTTGTATCAAATACTTTACCATTGTCTAATGTTCCTTTGTAGTCAAAGCTTACAAACGAACCATTTTCTACATTTGTCATAAAATCTCCTATTGTTTATTTCCTTTCCTATATGGTCATTTGATAGCATAAGCATGAATTATAAAAAAGTCAACTATTGATTTACTCATTTTTTGGTACGCCCCCATTTGCTAATGTCATTGTCAGAAAAACATGTCCACATCCAACGAATCCATTGGATCAGACTTTGTGCCAACCATAGTGCCCAGATCAGCATAGCTATCCGAAAAACGTATAATGGCAAAAACACTACCCAGGGTTGTGGCAAGGTGTCATTCGTTCGATCAACATACCAGGACAGAAATTTCCATGTGGAACCATTGCCTTTGATTTGCATTTGGGGAATACCCAACAATCCCGATTGTATGGCCATGTAAATGAGATATAAAGCCACACCTGTCCAGAGAATTAAGCCCAGTTGCCTGAAATTGAACAACCATTGATACTGAGTCATGGGATGTTGCTTCCGATAATAAAAAATAAGAAACCATCCGACAACAACAAGGGCTTCAAGCACATGTATTTGTGTCAATCCAAGACCGAGTAAAAACCATTGCCATCCTTTCAATGGTGTCCAGCCCAGGCGCGCCAGACCAAAAGATACAATGGCCAGTAGAATTAAATAGGACCAGAATAAAACCACAGGCCCCATTCCAGGGCCATTTGTCCATAATATCCAGGTATTCCCCGGCAAATGAAGGTTGACAGTGGCGTTGACAGCTTCCATCCCAATATGCACTTCAGGTAATTTTAGAAAACAAAATGTTGTGTCAAGCTGGTGCCATTTTATTTCAACATCATGTCTTCCCGGGTCCAATGGCAATCCGATGGCATTATTTTGGGTAGAAACTGGGAGGGATGTGTTATCGATCCGAATACTTTGGACCATTGCATGTATTGGCAGTTTCAATGTGTGGGTTTGCCCCATACTGACTCGTGTTTTCATACTTAGATTGATTTGATGAAACCTTGCGCCAGGGTACATATCCATCCTCACCTGATCAATGGTGAGATTTTTTCCATTAATGGCAGAAAGTCTGGTCAGATTGATATCAACCGACTCTGTTGGCCAGGGACGCCAGGTGGGACGATGTTTCCCCTGGCGATCCTGATGATGAATAACTGGGATCCCCTCAAAACTCACATGTTGCTTTGTATCTGCATCTAAAATCCAGGTTTCCACCCATTGATTGGTTTTTGGCGCTTCCAGGTGAATCCGCTGTCGAAATTCTAAAACAGATTGCCATTCAACTTGTGTCTGGTTGGTTTTCATACTAATCAGTGCCTTGTTATCTTTGACTTGAATCTGTCCTGTCATCATTGATTCGCCTGGCAGCAATGGAATTGAAACAGATACCGGATTTTCCGATGGTGTGATACGTTTTACAGTGGTTACGACATGCCATTGAACACTGATATACAGTATGCGTGTGACATGAAAAAAAGCAGGAATTGAAAGGGGTTTGTCCAGTTTTACTAAACTTTGTTCTATTCGATTGAATTGCACATTATCAGCAATCTGACCATCATCTGATACGCCCTGGATCAGCCATCCTGTTGCCCGAGTTTTAATTTGTCTGGGCTTGATTTGTATGGGAATATGAAAGTGATTACGTTCCGGGGGAGCACCGCGTAACACGATTTGATGCTTTCCTTTTTTTACATACACCCAGATATGTTTTTGTTGATCCTTCCGAATACCTGTTGCGGGTTTCAAATCAACTGTGATTTGATCAGGCAGCCATTCTCCTTGAAGTGCAGGCAGGGGAATGGCTGTATCTGATGCAGCGTGAACCGACAATGTGATCTTGAAGCGGTCCGGAACAATGGATATGATCATTTGAGAAATGTCGGCACAGGCCGGCAGACAGTCTGGTTTTTCAAGCAGTCGGGTTTCAAGGGTGTTCAGGAGATCGGATGGCGGAAAATCGGCCATTGCGCTTGGATTTATCAGCAAAGCAATTATAATTATTGTGGGTATAATTTTCATGGGTTTATTCCTTTATAAATGTTCGTTACAATATTACAATGTTTCTATGTATAATGATAGCGAATGATAGTCAATTATTCAACAAACAATTTCGTATATTTAAAACATCAATTGTTTGGGTGTCCTCGGATAAGGAATAACATCCCGAATATTCTGAACACCGGTGATAAGCATCAAAAAACGCTCAAGTCCCAGACCAAAACCACTGTGGGGAACAGATCCATATTGACGAGATTCAAGATACCATGAATAATCCTGTGTGTGAATACCGCATTCATCCATCCGGGATAAGAGCATATCATAACGTTCTTCACGCTGAGATCCCCCAATTATTTCGCCAATACCGGGAACAAGGACATCCATCGCCGCAACAGTGGCGTTATCCTCATTGACACGCATATAAAAGGGTTTGATTCCTTTGGGGTAATTATAAACAATCACTGGTTTCTGAAAATGAATTTCTGTCAGATATTGTTCATGCTCAGCTTGCAGGTCATTGCCATCAATGACATCATACTCAAATGTGTGCCTGGCGGCCTTTAATAAATTGACTGCATCCTGATATGAAATTCGTGCAAAATCTTTTTCAACAAGGGTATTGAGTGTTTTCATGAGGTTTTTGTCTACAAATCGAGCAAATAAGTCAAGGTCGTCTTTGCATTTATCTATCATCTCCTGGGTGATTGTTCGGATAAAGGTTTCAGACAGGTTCATGGTGTCATGAAGGTCATAGAACGCCATTTCAGGTTCAATCATCCAAAATTCTGCTGCATGACGACGTGTATTGGAATTTTCTGCACGGAAGGTGGGCCCAAAGGTGTAGACTTCACCCAAAGAAAGTGCAAACATTTCAAGGGCCAATTGACCAGAAACAGTCAAGTATGCATCTTTACCAAAAAAATCTTTTGAAAAATCCACTTGTAATTTATCGTCATTTGCAATATCCATTGTGGTGATCTGAAAAAGTTCACCAGCACCTTCACAATCTGATCCTGTGATGATGGGAGTGTGAATGTATTGAAATCCTCGCTCATGAAAAAAGTTATGAATGACATAGGATAATTCAGATCGGATTCGAAACATTGCCCCATATTTATTGGTACGCGGTCGAAGATGCGCGATGGTTCTTAAAAATTCATCAGTATGTCGTTTTTTCTGAAGGGGATATGTTTGGGGGCATTCGCCAATGATATCAATCTGTTGTGCAATCAGTTCCCATTGTTGACCCTTGCCCGGGGATTCTGAGAGGTTGCCAGTTACAGAGATGGCACTGCCGGCTATTAATTTCTTGATTGCCTGATAATTGTCAAGCGTATTATTGGCAATGACCTGAATATTGTTTAAGCAAGAGCCATCGTTAAGTTCAATAAATGAAAATCCTTTGGAATCACGTTTGGTTCGAATCCAACCTTTAATATGGATATTGTTTTCAGGGGTTGATTTATTGAGACAATCAAGTATTCTTGTTTGTTTCATAGATTTCTCCTTTTATGGTGGTTTCATTCCCGGGGAATGATAATTATTTATTTGGATTTACACTCAAATTCAGATTTGAAATAAAAGCATATAAACAAAAAAAGCAAGTAAAAATTTCATAAAAAATTGCAAGCGTCATGCCCCTTAGCGACGCAAGCACTGTTAAGAAAAAGGTAAAAATATGAAGCCCAATAAAATATTAATTGTCGATGATGAGCCTATCAATATTTCATTGCTTGAAGATATTTTGAAAGAGGAAAAATATAATATTCGTGCTGCATCAAGCGGAGAAGAAGCGCTAAAAATCTTATCCGATTTTGAGCCAGACCTTATATTACTTGATATCCTTATGTCAGGCATGGATGGATATGAAGTTTGTCAGAAGATTCGTTCAAACAAACGCTTTCGGCTAATAAAAATTATTATGGTATCTGCCATGGCCATGCTGAAAGAACGATTGAAAGGCTATGATGTTGGTGCAGATGATTATATTACCAAACCTTTTAAAAAAGAGGAGTTATTGGCAAAAATTCGCGTGGTCATGCGCTTAAAAGAAACAGAGGCTGTGACTGAAAAATATCGCCTGAACCTTGAAGCCATCTTTCGAAGTGTCAAAGATGGCATATTGACTGTTGATGATGATAAGCGAGTTATTGAAGCCAATGATGCGGTTTCAATTATCTGTGGCATCCCCAAAGAGAAAATTATAGGGAGTCAGTTTGGTGATCTATTTGTTAATTGCAACAGAGGGTGTGAAACTGTTTTGGAAGAAACCCTTAAAACTCAAAATGTTGTTCAGGAGTATCGGGTTGAATGTCAACATCAACAAAAGCATCGCCAGGTGGTTGTGTTGTCATCATCACCATTAAAAGACCAATATAATCGAATCGTGGGCGCTGTCCTGGTGATTCGAGATACCACAAAAATGCATGACCTGGAACGTGAACTCATTGAACAACATCGTTTCCACAATATTATTGGCAAGAGTTCTACCATGCAAAATATTTATCGCCTTTTGGAAAATCTGTCTGGCACCAATACAACAATCCTCATTAATGGTGAAAGTGGCACAGGAAAAGAGCTTGTTGCAAAAGCCCTTCATTATGGCAGCGATCGCGCACATAAACCATTAATAAAAGTGAATTGTTCGGCCCTTTCTGAAAATTTGCTGGAAAGTGAGCTTTTTGGTCATGTTAAGGGAGCGTTTACCGGGGCAATCAGAAGCCGGATTGGACGTTTTCAAGCAGCCGATGGGGGGACAATATTTTTAGATGAAATTGGGGATATTTCGCCTTTGATTCAGTTAAAACTGTTGCGCGTGCTTCAGGAAAGAGAATTTGAACGCGTTGGCGACACAACAACCCAAAAAGTTGATGTTCGCGTGCTAACTGCCACGAATAAAGATTTAAAAGAAAAAGTGCGCCTGGGAGAATTTCGAGAAGACTTGTTTTATCGTCTGAAAGTCGTTGAAATACATTTGCCGCCTTTGCGTGATCGTCTTGAAGACATTCCATTGTTATTCAGCCATTTTTGCAAGCAATTCAATAAAATATTCAATAAGCAAATTGATGGTATGTCTGATGAGGTGGTTCGGATTATGATGGATTATCACTGGCCGGGCAATGTCAGAGAACTTCAACATGCAATTGAACATGCATTTGTATTATGCAATGACCGGACTATCGCTGTAGATCATTTACCACCAGAACTTAAAATGACGATGGCAGCAAACATATGCGTGCCAAAGAAGAAGTTTGTCAGCGCAACTGATGAGGCCCAGGCATATCTGGAGGCCCTGACCAAAACTGGTTGGAATAAAGCCAAAACATCACGTTTAATGGGAGTCAGCCGGCCAACACTTTATAAAAAAATGCGAGAATATAAGCTGGAAAAGCCATCAAGCAAAATTGGTTTAACATAATAGCTGGCAAAACCTTATTTTTCGGGTATTCCTAAGTATCTTTATACAGGAGAGTATTTAATGAAAAAAATTCAAACAAGTTGTTTGATTATCATATTTTTATTTGCCTGCTCCTCTCAGTTTTATGCCATGAATTGTAAACAATTATCTCATTATGATGGGCGAGTATGGTCAGTAACCTTTTCACCATCAGGCAAATATTTTGCGGCATCATCGGCTGAAACACGTCTGACAATTTATGATAAATCCTTTAATGTTTTATTTCAAACTGATGATTTAATCAAAGAGGTGTCAGCCATTGAATTTTCGCCAGATGAAAAATACCTTGCCATTCCAAAATATAAAAATGAAACAGATGTTGGACTCATAGATTTAAATCATTTTCAAGTATATCATATTCTGTCAGGTCATACAGATTGGGTAACCTGTGTGGATTTTAGTTCAGATGGAATGATTGTGGCAACAGGTAGTGATGATAAGTCTGTACGTACCTGGAAAAGAATTGGCCAATCGTTTATGTTTCATCAATTGATTTCAGGTCATGGCGGCAGTATCGCCAATTTATGCTTTAGCCAGAATTCCCAATTTTTAGCGGTTTGTGGCAATAACATTATTCGGATATACAAAAAAGCATATGATCAATATATACTTTACCAAACCATCACCACAGATGCCCGCTTTGTCAATGGCCTGGCTTTCAATCCAAAAGACCATTCCCTGGCAATTGGAACATATGATGGAACAATTCTCATTTATCAAAACAAAGGTTCGCAGTTTATTTTGAAACACCAGAAGCAAGCGCATCAGAAAATGGTTCATAGCATTGATTTTACTCCTGATGGCCAATATATGGCAACAGGAAGCTGGGATTCTCAGATTTGTTTGTGGGGTCAGTTACAATCAAACTTATTGAAAATGGGTCAGCTGACTGGACACAAAAAACAGGTCTACGACATTGCTTTTCACCCTGATGGTCAATGTCTGGCATCTGGCAGTGAGGATAATACTGTTTTGATCTGGGATATTCAGTTGAATCACAAAGGAATGCTCGAAAAATAGTCACAATGATACAGATTCACATACGCACAAATGAAAACTCAATGATTGTCAAAAGGCCCGTCAGACAATAAATATTTTTCAAATTGTTTGTTTTAATATGAAGCCAGAAGCCACTAACTTCCTCACTATATCATTATATGTTTTTTCACCAATCCGATCGTTTTCGTCATATGGCTTACCAGTTCTAATTAGTCGTTGATACTTCTTTTTTCTGTCTGGCATATTGAGATGGGATGAATAATATGTTGTTTTTTTTACAGCATCAACGGGATTCGTAACCCCATTGACAATGGCTTCTAATCTAATATTGATTTACCACTGGAACTGTACACTTGGATTTCACGGGGAAGGAGGATATTGTAATCTAAGAGAATTGATGGCAGCTTGAAATATTTTATCAATTGTATTAATCCCATTTTTAGCCTAGGCAGACATTCCCATTGGCTATCAAGGTAAACTTGCAGATGGCAGACCCATCAGCTGCCATCTTATAAAATATAATCATGAGGACTCGTAATATTTATTTTGGTATCCATCCAGGTGCAAATAAATTTCAGTTGTTTTTAGATCATTATGCCCCATAAGCTTTTGAACCTGCCTGACATTAGCACATTTTTCAAGAAGATGCGTTGCAAAACAATGCCTGAAAGTATGGCAACTGACACGTTTATTGAAATTCAGGTTAAGGGTCGCACGTTTTATCGCTTTTTGTAAGCTATCTTGCTGGATGTGGTGTCTTCTAATAATGCCAGATCTTGGATCGATAGCTCTTTTGCTAGAAGGAAGAAGGTATTGCCATTTGAATTCAGTAGATGCATTAGAAAATTTTTTGTCAAGAGCGTCAGGAAGCCAGACAGCACCATAACCTTCCGCAATATCTCTTTGATGCAAATTTCTAACTTTATGAACTTGCAATTCTAAGTCGCTGTGCAAGGCCTTAGGAAACATGGAAATACGATTTTTATCCCTTTTGCCATCGTAAACATAGAGCAGATTATTTTGGAAGTACAGGTCTTTAATTCTCAATCGAATCGCTTCCATGAGTCTTAAACCGCAGCCATACAATATTTTGGAAATCAAGAGGTTATTACCAGACAATTGTGAAATTAAAGATTTAACCTCATCCATAGTTAACACAACTGGTAGGGATTTTTTTTTCTGGCCTTAACAGGTTGAATTTTGTTATCTATCTCAATGTGAAGAACATCACGAAAAAGGAATAAAATGGCACTGGTCGCTTGATTTTGAGTCGAAATAGAAACATTAATATCAATCGCCAAATGAGATAGAAAACGTTCAATTTCATTTTTACCCATATCTTTAGGATATATCTCAAAGTTAAAAATTGATATATATAGGGGGGAAAAAAATGAATATTTTCTTTTAATAAAATTTACGTATTGTGAAAAATTTTTTTTTATTATTGCATCATTTTTTTGTTGACAATTTTTTTTCAATATAATATTGAGTTTTTTTATGATTAATTAACTTAAAAGTTCAAAATTGAGTTGAGTTTGATAATAATGTTACTGAAACTATGTTCTTTATGTAAATGATTATTTTTGAAAATTGGCGGGTTAATTATTCATTGTATTTCATTCTTGAACAAACCTCATAAAGTTCGGGAAACTACCAACCGGTTGATATAATTTATGATTTTTTGATTTCATTCAGGATTTAAATGTACATGGAAATTTTTGGAATCTATTAAAAATGTCAAACAAGAGAAATTGGCAACTTGAAGGAAGCGAGACTATGAAAATACAGAGAGTTTATCACATTTCTGCATATATTATCTTTAACTCGTTATTATTATTTATTTTATCAGAACTCTTTTTTTATACAGTCTATTCAATAAATGATCATTTTCAACGTTCAAACCCTGTTTATGAAAGATATGGAGCAGATATAACAAGAAAAGTCTATCCTGAGCTTAATCGTACAGAAGTAGATAAGCTTATAAGAGAAATGTGGTCTAGGAAATATACGTTTGAATCATTTACTCAATTTTAAAGAAAGTCCAATTACAGGAAAGTATATCAATGTAAATGAGAATGGTTTCAGACTTATACAAAATCAAGCATCTTGGCCACCTAATAATTCGAATATAAATATTTTTATCTTTGGTGGTTCTACAACTTTTGGATATGGTGTATCTGACGAACAAACAGTGCCATCGTACCTTCAAAATTATCTTAGACAACACATTATCCATAAAAAAGTATGCGTCTATAACTTCGGAAGAGGCCATTACTACTCTTCACAAGAGTTGGTGCTTTTTGAAAAGTTACTTTGGTTAGGTATTATTCCTGAAGTTGTCATATTTATTGACGGACTCAATGATTTTTAGATTTTAATTATCATTCAAACACTCCTGGCTTTTCTAAACGTCTTTCATATTATTTAAAAAATGGATCGACAGTAAAAAAGCTATTCAAAAAAACAAATATTTTTCACGCAACAAAAAGTATAAGGTATCGTATAGCAAAGCTATTCCCTAATAGCCAAATGAATAAATTAGATAAGAGTGACCATTATAATAAAAAATCTTTATTATTAAATGTTATAAATCGATATAAAAAACACACCCATGAACTCGGTAGCCATTTTTTCTGGTGTGCAGATATTCAACAAAATGAAGAACGTCCTTTATATGTTGATAAAGTTCACTATACTTCTGCATTTTCAAAAAAATTGGCACAAACAATTTCTAATATGATTATAACCAGAAAAATATTATAAATTAATAGTATCTGTCTCCAATTTTGCAGGTAGCGAAAACATTATCCAACACAGCTTAAAAGGTTTAGTACCAATACTTTTATTATTGGTTAAAGGTTTAGTACCAATACTTTTATTATTGATTAACTCACAAAGTATCCGCTAATAATAGCGTTTAGCAAAATTGCTGCCAACTACAAGGCTGCTTGTTAGTGATCAAAAGTAAATTCTTGTATAATTGTTTGTGTTTAGATAATTGGCGAGGCTGTCATCAATTTTGCAGTTAGCGAGAACATTTTTCAACATAATTAAAAAATGGTTTAGTATTTTATTTAATATAAAAATGAATCATAAACTCAAACAGATTAAAAGGTTAATTATTAAAGGTGATTATCAATTTACGTTTAAAGCTGAATGTGAATTAGAAACCGATGGATTAATAATTGAAGATGCTTTAGAATCTATATTAAATGCTACGGCAGTTGATAAAATACTTAACAGTAATCATCCAATAACAGGTAAAAAGGAAAAATTATACATTATTAAAAGTTTTACATATGATAATATACTGCTGTATACAAAAGGAAAAATTATTGAATCAAATGGTAGCCCCGAATTTTATATTTTAATTTCATCAAAGAGGTCATTATGATTAATAGAAAAACGATACAAGAATGTCCTTTATGTGGTAGTACAGATATAGAACATATTTGGGCTGACCATTTTAGCAAAATTCGTGGTACTGCTTACAATGTTCCACAGACAATCTGTCATACTTGTAAAGAAGTTTTCTTAGGGCCTGATAGTTTAGCTGTTATTCAATCATATCAAGAACATTTGAGGTTAGCAGCGTAGTTCTTTGTCAAATATTAAGATTCATTGCTAACACTTATGTAATTGGTTAAAGATAAAAGTTCTCGGTTTTGATCACGTTTTGCAAAATTTACGCCAGCTACAAGGCTGACAATTAGTGATATAAATTAAATTTATTCATAGTTGTTTGTATTTAGCCAATCGGCAGGGCTGTCATAAATTTTGCAGTTAGCGAGAACATTTTTCAACATAAACATTAAGGTTATTTGCATACACTATCGTTATTGGTTATTGTTAAAATGTTCTTGGTAATAGCAAGTTCTTAAAAAATCTATGATTTTCGGTAGTTTGCAAAAGAAGAAATCAGTAACCAAATAAAATAATTAGAAATACAATATCTGTGTCAAGCGGACACCAAAAGCTGAGCGCTTTTTTACAACTATT
>Ga0272440_1000897_pt1 | contig 25047 bp, 12 predicted proteins | sample SSMMMBAug17_FD_192440 | JGI IMG/M metagenome (GOLD analysis project Ga0272440, IMG submission 192440) | Marine sediment archaeal communities from Little Sippewissett salt marsh, Falmouth, MA, United States - SSM-MMB-Aug17 | ecosystem: Environmental > Aquatic > Marine > Wetlands > Sediment ...
AGGCTGCAAAAAAATACGCCAGCAGTAGAGAAGATAACCTTGAAGACCTAAAAAAATTCAAACGCAGAGGAAATAATATAAACAGCTTTCCTGTTATCTTGCAGCAGGATTTAACAGACTGCGGTGCTGCCTGTCTTGCAATGATATGCAAATTTTATGGCAAAAGAGTCAGCCTCAGCTATCTGCGAGATATTACAAATGTTACTTTTGACGGCGCTTCAATGCTGTCTGTTGCTGATGCAGCTGAAAAAATGGGTTTTTTTACAAGAGGTGTTAATATTGATTTTGAAGGATTAAAAGAAGTTTTGTTTCCTGTTATTTGTCATTGGGGCGGATATCATTGGATTGTTGTTTATTCTGTTATTAATGATTATGTATATACTGTTGACCCTGCAAAGGGAAAAACCAAAATTCATGTTGATGAATTTAAAAAAAATTGGAGTAATATTGCATTACTCTTAGATGTTTCACCATCCTTTACAAACAAACCCATTGGAAAATCATCTTTTAAACACTTTCTTCCAGTTGTAAGCGAATATAAAGTATTAATCTTTGAACTCTTCATAGCAACCTTTATACTTACACTTTTTGGCCTTGCCTCACCATTTTTTACACAAACTATTATTGATGAAATTCTAGTACATCATGATAAAGAACTGTTGCATCTTATGTTAATTGGAATGATAATACTATTTATTTTTCAAACAATTCTTTCAATAATGCGCTCATATATGTCTTTTCATATATCTACAAGAATAAATCTTAAATTATTTGTAAATTTTTTCCAATATTTATGTTCTCTTCCACTAATTTTTTTTAAAAATCGAAGAATTGGTGATATTAATGCGAGGTTTGCTGAAAACAAAAAAATTCAAAAATTTTTAATGGGCAATGGCATAAATTTAATTATTGATCTTTTAACAATGATTATTTATCTTTTAGTAATGTTTAATTATAGTTTTTTTCTTACTATAATATTTATGTCATTTATCTCAGTAATACTTTTTGTAACACTACTTGTAACTCCTAAACTAAAAAGAATGACAAATGATATTTTTCAAGCAAGCGCAGACCAATCATCTCAATTATTAGAAACATTGCAGGGCATTGATACAATTAAATCAATGGCATTAGAAATCCCAAGAAGATGGACATGGGAAGCAAGATATATAAAGCAGCTAAAGTGCAGCTATCGGCATTTTAACTGGGAAACAGTACTTCGAATCAGTAACAAAAGCCTAAATTTTGCCTCAACAACAATGATATTATATGTTGGAGCCCTTCTTGTTGCTGATGGAAAAATGACTATAGGCCAGCTAATGGCTTTTAATGGACTGACAGGTGCTGTACTTGGTCCTCTTAGCAATTTAATCAATCTATGGGATGAAATTCAAGAAGTAAAAGTAGCCCTTGACAGATTAGGAGATGTTTTTAATTCTGACCCTGAAACTGCTCAAGATGCACATGAAAGAATTGTCCATTTAAATTCAATTGAAGGATTGGTTGAATTTGAAAATGTTTCTTTTAAATATGGCACTGGTGATGCCCCATTTATCATAAGAAATTTAACATTAACTGTATATCCAGGCCAAAAAATTGCAATTGTTGGAAGATCAGGCTCAGGAAAAACAACACTTGTCAAAATGATCCCAAAGCTGTTATATCCAACAGAGGGTGTGATAAGAATTGATGGAATAGATATTCAAAATTTAGATACAAGCTTTTTAAGAAGTAATATTGGCTTTATACTACAAGAAAGTTTCATTTTCTCAGGAACAATATATGAAAATATAGCTATGAACAGATATTGGGTAACACCAGATATCGCAATGAAAGCCTCTAAACTCGCAAGTGCACACGAATTTGTTGCCAAGTTTCCAAACGGCTATAATACTGTTATTGGAGAAAGCGGAATTTCTCTATCAGGAGGTCAAAAACAAAGAATTGCAATTGCAAGACAACTTGTTGCTAATCCAAAAATATTAATCTTAGATGAGGCAACAAGTGCACTTGATTCAGAAACTGAAAAAGCAATTCAAAACAATTTAACTGATATTTTAAAACATAAATCAGCTTTTATTATAGCACATAGATTAAGCACAATTAGAAATGCAGATTTAATTATTGTACTTGACCAGGGAACAATACTGGAACAAGGAAAACACGCTGAACTAATGGCAAGAGAAGGACTTTATTATTACTTAAATACAACTCAATTACATATTGATTAAACCCAGTCCATCTGTCCGTGTTTGTCCACTCTGTTACAGCCCCTGCCTGTCCGTGTTTGTCCGTGTTTGTCCACTCTGTTACAGCCCGTGCCTGTCCGTGTTTGTCCGTGTTTGTCCACTCTGTGACAGCCCGTGCCTGTCCGTGTTTGTCCGTGTTTGTCCGTGTTTGTCCACTCTGTGACAGTCCGTGCCTGTCCGTGTCTGTCCACTCTGTGACAGTCCGTGCCTGTCCGTGTATATGCCTGACTGGTTTCGCATGGAACTTATAAATACGCCACCAATAAAATTTTTGCCATTTAAATAGAGTTTAATTATAATATTATAATAGATTTAGAGTAGTTAAGAGCGAAGATGTTATATAATGTGAAAATAGAATCATACTTTCATGCTGATTAAAAAAATCAAAATCAAAAAATATTTCTTGTTGATCTTTTGATTTATTCTGGTTTTCAAAAATATCAGATATATAATTACTTACTGATTTTTCAAAAAATTCAATATGTTTAATCAAATTTATCTTTAATAATGATTTTAATATTATTTTTCTCTGCTCAAGCTTTGTATAATCAGTTTTAAAACAAATATTTTCTATTGCTGCAAAGGCTTTTATTCCATATCTCATAATTAAATTAGATAGTTCATCTAATACTAATACTTCAAAATCAGTCTTTTTATATATTTCAGATATATTATTTAATCTTTGTTTTTCTTGAATAAGAATTTCTTTATACCCTATAATTCTGGGATCTTTTTCAGATTTTATAATTTCATTATATTTGATCTTAGTATTTTTAAGTTCCTTTTTAGCTTTTTCAAGCTCCATTAATAGTAAATATTTTTTTTCTAATAAAGATATATAATTGTTATCAGTATTAATTGAATATTTATTTTCAGCTGGATCTATTATATTGGCAATTTCAATTTTTGTTTTATGAAGATTTTTAAAAATTTTAATGAGATTTTGTTTTGCTTTTTCAAATATTTGTTTTGAATTGTTTTGATTATTAATTATTGTTTTTGAAATACTGGCAATATCATTATTAATATTTTCAATATTTTTATTACGATCTTCAATATCAGCAATTAAAAGGTCGCGGTAAAAGGTTTTTGTATGTCTTATTTTTTTTATGCTTTTTTTAAGCTTATGTTCCAAAATTGTATAAAAATTCTTTTTGGAATATATGTTTTTCATATATCCAATAATTTTTGAATGTTTTAATTTTGACACATCATGACCTGATACTTCAAGATTGCAGAAATATTGATCAAACAGGTATCCTGAGATATTAAAATTAAAGCCTTTTTGGGTAACAGTAATATATGCAGGATTTTTTATTCCAAAAAATGACATATTTCCATTTAAAATTATTTCTAAATCATTATCTTTTGTGCTTTCTAATAGTACTGTGGGATTTGATGAAGTGTTAAATCCTTCAAAAGAAAAAAAATTTCCATAGTTTAAGCAAGGTGTAGTACCAGTTGCATATAAACCTGAAAATTGATCTATAAGGATATCAAGGTTAAGTTTAATATTAAAAATTTCGAGATTAGCTTTACCTGTAAAGCTTAATGCATTTGAAATTTTTATATTATCAGTAATTAAATTTTCTTTTAGAGTCTCTTTTTCATTAAGCTTTGTTTTATAAATTTGGGCAAGATTTATTAAGTCAATAAGCCTGTTATCTGAATTCGTTGATACAGTTTCAATTGTTTTTAATTTATTTTCAAAAATTTCAAAGGCTGATGAGTATATAAGATATTCATTATTAATATTTTTTAATCGACTTTTTTGAGTATTAATTTTATCAATATTTTTATCAATAAATTGTTGATATTTGTTTTTTGTTACTAATTGTTCTGCTTTACTTAATTGATTATATTTATTTGTTTCATCAATATTTGAGTTTTTAAAAGAATCAATAAGAAGCTCTATTGCTGAAACCTGAGCCTTTAACTGAATTTTCTTTCTTCTTTTTTTCTCAAGTATATCTTTGAAATGATTAACTAATGTTTCAATATCTAAATTGATATCTTTCATTAAACAATTAATATGATTATTAATTCTATTGAATTTATTTTTTATATTATTTAATTTTTTTTCAAATCCTATAATTAATGAATTTTTATTTGTTTTTACTGCTTCTAAAGAAATTTTGCTGCCATACCAGTTACCATCAATCCAAATTCTATTATTTAAAATATTAATTCTTGTATGCTTAATATTCATTAATTCTGGCTTTATTTCAACATCACCAGTTAAAAAGAATCCTTCTTTATCAATCCATCCAGTTAAAAAACCATGTGTATTATATGGAAGATTAATGAGATTATAATCAAACAAACCATATAATAAAAACCTGTCTTTTGAGGAATATATTTTTCCTGTAAATAAATTATTATCAAAAAATTTTAAAATTATTTGACCAGTTGAATTGAATTTATTAAATTTATAAATATTTGTAAAATTTGAACTTATTTGTATTGGATTTTCATATTTTTCATTTTTTTCTTGAATTTCAAGCCATTGACAGTTATTAATTTTGCATAAATGCCTGCTGGTTTTATCTAATATTATTTTTTCAGAAACATAATTTAGCTGCCAGTATGCATACAGATTTTCTTCATTACCAGATAATTCTTTATGCATATCAGCAATAATCTCATCACCTTTTCGTACCTTATTCCATATTCTTATTTCTTTAATGAATCCATCAAAATAATCAGAATCAACTGCCTTACCAATATAACAAATTGAATTCAAAAAATTAAGCTTTCCTTCAGCGCCATGTGATCTAACAAGTTTTCCATCAATATAAAGTCTCATTAATCTTCCATCATATGATGCAGCAATATGAGTCCATTGATTACGCCTTATGCCGCTATATTCCAATTTATGAGATTTTTTGTTATTTTGAAATATAAAATGTTTATTTATTGCAATATCTAACAAATTGTCGCCATTTTTTACATACAGCAATGAAAAATTATAATCTTCTTTCAGAAAAATCCATGCTTCAAAACAAAAATTATCTCCAGATGGAATACAATTGCCAGATTCAATATAATCATTGATTGAATTTAATCTTAATACAGAATAGCTTGACAATATACCATGTTCAATTGATTGAGTTTCAAAATCATTAAATGCATTTATTCTGTAAAGCCCATTTATATTACCATTAATATTAATATCTATTAAATGATTGTTTAAAGCTTTTATTATATATCCTGTTTTAAAACCTCCCAGATTACAAGATATAATAGCAATAGTTATTTTATAATCTATTTCACCTGTTTTAAAAACCCCGGTTGTAATAATTGCAATTCCTTTTTTTGAAATATCTTTTTTTTCAAATAAATTATTATAGATATCATTAAAAGTTGAAATTTCATCTTTATTTAGTTTTATATCAGAGCCAGTATTTTTTAAGTTTGAAAGGTGAGATACAGTCCATTTATAGTCAGCTTTTGCACATATAAAAGAATTATAAAAATTTCCTGATTTATATTTTAAAGGAATTAAAGATAAAATACCTTTCAGGCTGAGAGTTTTTAGAGAATTTAGTAAAATAATTATTTTATTAAAATCGTCTATTTCAATTGGATTTTTTTCATCAATACCAATAGTATTTCCAAAGTACTGAGGTAATTTAAAAGAAGCACTATTTATTTTACCACAAAGGACCATTTGTTCGGGATCATATTTTGGATCATTAAGATAATCTGAAGGAGAAAAATTTATATCAGGATTATCATCTGACTGAAGCATATAATCTTTATTTAAAAAAAACTTTCTAAACTTTTTCAGAAGGCTTAAAAAAATTGAATAATCAAATTTAGGCTTTGGAAAGGCTATACTCAAATCAGCATATAAATTATCAATATCCATGTATTCAATTGATAATTTATTAAAAAAAAGCGGCCAAAAAGAAATATTTTCAAGGTCATTATTGTTATAAAAATTCCAAAAATCACAAACTAATATTAATTTTTTTGCAACAATTCTTTTTTTTATTTCAGATGCATTTTTTATTCTAATTTTATCATTTTCACTATTTCTAAAAATTGATGCAATTTCTGATATATTAAATTGATCATAAATAATATCAAACTCAATACAAACAAATGAGCCATATTGTAATGCCAATATGTTAATATTATTTATTTGAATACCATTTAATATATACTCAGAAAAATTTTTTGAAGCAAATAGGAATCTAAAATCGTTTTTTATCAAATCATTTTTATTTTCACCAGAATTCTGGTCAATATTGTCAAATTTGATTTGAAACATTCCCTCTGTATTAAAAATTATTTCAAAATTGATTTTTTCAAATGAATTTATTTCAAGGTATTTTTTTAAATTATCTGGTATGGCATTTGAAAAATTAGAAAGGGTTGTAATGTCTTTTACTATGTTCTCAGGTAATTTTTCTTTTGTGTATAATTCAAAAAATTGTATTAATGATTGGGTTTTTAATACATTATTAAAGGTTAAAAGACTTATTTTTTTAAATTCAATACAATCTGGAATAGTGTTAGGTTCATCATTATCATTTGAATTAAGCCATGATTTAATAATACTTACAGGCAGGCTGATATTTTTAATTATTTTAAAAACACCCTTTGATATAAATTGATTTGTTGATTTTAAATATTTAAACATAAGAGGCTCAGATTGCAAAACCCCAAATATGTTTAAATCATAATTCCAATAATTTTTGTCTTTATCGTGAATATTTTTTATAAATTTGAAAAAAGGATTATTGAATTTAAAAATAGTTTCAAATGTATCTGAATTCAAAGCAATTTTAATATCTTGTTTTACAAAAATATCATACTTACAGGATTCATTATTTGAAATAATATTTTCAGGAACTATAGAAAAATTCAAATAGACATTTTTATTTTTTATATCCAGAATAATATCTGCAATGTTAAAATTTAGTTTAATTTTGTTAATATCATTAATTTCAATTGATAATAGATTTGCAATATTTATTTGTTTTGCAATTATTTGAACTTTATCTTTATTTGAAATTAATTGAGCCTTAATTTTATTATGTAATGTACTATCAAAGAAATCACTTAAGCCTTTAACTTTAAATAACAAATCTGAGCTTACCTGCCAGTCGTTATTATCTGTATCATTATTGTGATAAATTTTAAAATAAGTATAATATATTTTAAAAGAAATATCCTGCCCTTGATTATTTTTTATAGAAAAATTAGTATTTTTTTGATTGGGGTAAAGCAGTATTTCGTTTTTTAAAATATCATTATTTAATGAAATTGAGCATACACAGTCAATATCATCGTGTATTTTAATACCTGCATTTCCAGATATTTTTGAGTTTAGACCGGGTAAATCTATATTTTGTAAAAAATCTATTTCAAATTCCCATACACTAAATAATATCTGATTATTTAAATTTATTACAGATTTTGATAAATTATTTAACCTTGAAAGCCTTAAAATATTATTATTATTTTCAATGTAATAGTCAGCATTCATATTAAAATCAGTGCCGCAAAAATTTGAAACAGCCTTACCAGTAAGAGACCATGTCATATTTTTTTCAAGATTATATATCAATGAAATATCATTTATCTTTAATAAATCATTAATAACAATATTGTTTTGGAAGGAAATAGAAATAGTAAATTTAATATCAAAATCTTTTTTAAAAACATCTATTTCTACAATAATGTCATGATAAATACCATTGATCAGCAATGTGGAATTAGTTGAGCCCCAAAAGGAAAATTGTTGAGTAGCTGGCACAATAGAAAGATTCATTTCATCAAAAACTGCATTAGAAAATTCATAAAAATTGTTATCATTTTGAGTAACATGAACTATTATTGTTTTAAGCAGCACATTGGAAATTTTTGCTTTTAATGCAAAGTTATCAGGTAAAACACTTTGTTCATCATTTCCATTTTTTAAAAGCTCAATTTTTTTGTAAAGGTCGTTTAAATATATATCTTCAATTTCAATATCTTTAACATCACCAGTTATTTTATTTTCTGTTAATATTGCACTATTTTTATGAGCTTTAAAAGTTGAATCAATTGCACCAATAAACCATTTTTTTAAAGCAAGAGGTATTTCATTTACAGAAAGCCTGGCATTTGATTCTATTTCCCAATCTGTTTGGCTTTCACCAGTCTTTTGATTAGACTTACAAAATGTATTTTGATTAGACTTACAAAATGTTATTTGCCCAAGATTTAAATGCAGAGTGTATTTTCCTCCATTTGAATTAGAGGGAATTGTTATTGAATTAAGTGGAGTAAATGAAAGCCCGCAAGAATCATCTTTTTTGTTATAAACTTCAAGCTTTCCTTTAAGATCCATAATTTCTTGAATAACAAAACCGCCGCTTGATGAAATATCCCATGAAGTTTTATTAATACCTATTTCATCAGAAGCATCTGAATTTGTATCAAAAATTATAGAAAAATCAGAAAACTGAAGAGCTCCAACCCCTTCAATATCCATTATTTGAACATTATTATTACTTGTAGTACTGAAAGATAAAGTTTTTTTATAATCAATTTCAACATATGAAGCATTCAGTTCAAATTCTTTTCCAAATAATTCAGCAAATGCTTTTCCTTTTGCTGACCATTCAGTTGTATCATTTAAAATAAATTCTATATCAATATTTTTTAAATACAATTCATCAGTGAATTTACACCTGTCAGTAGATTTTAATTTAACATAACCTCTTGTATTTAAAGTATTTTCTTTGTTCTTATCACGTTCAAATTCAAAAAAAGAATCTGTTTTTAAGTTATTAGCTCCTAATTTCCATATTGTTTTTGATGCTCCTTTGAGATGGAAGGTTTCTTTTTGAGGTGATAATGAAAGAGTAACAGTTGATAATATTTCAGGAATTTCAGATGGAATTGATGTATTTAATGCATATAGCAGAGAAGACAGGCTGTAATCTGGTATAAAGGCTTTTATGAAAAGATTGTCTTTGTCTTCAATCTTACCTTCTACAGAAACTAATTCTAAATCATCAATACAAAGAATTGAGTTAATATCGCCAAAGATTTTTTTTTTATCATTTATTAATGGGTCGATTATATCCAGCCCAATTTTCATATTTTTTAGAAATAGATTATTAGTACCGCAAACATGCCATTTGTTAATAGAAGAAACTAAAAATGATATTAAAGAAAAATTTTTTTCTACAATATTGTACTTGATAAAAAGCCTTGAGATAGTCCAATTTTTAATATCAACAAATCCTTCAGGCAATTCATCAGCAATAAAAGAGGTTTGTGTTATGTCAAAAACATCCCATAATTTTGAAACAGGTACAAAGTCATTTGAATCAATTTTAAGAGCAAAAACAAGTCCTTTTTTTGATTCTTCATAAATAAAAGAAAGATTTATTATGCTGGAGTTAAAAAAAAATGTTTTTGCATTAAATAAAGCTTTATTTCCAGATATATTAACTTCAGGTTCTTTAAGTTTTATATCTGTTGTGCCAAGTATAGTTTCAATAATCTTTAAAACTGGTTCTGAGTCAATAATAAGATCAATTACATTAAAATTACCACTATTTACATATTCTAACAATCTCGTCTTAACTTGAGTTAACTTCATAAAAGAATTCCTATAAACGCCAATATGTTATATTATTTTGTTTAGCAGTTTCATAATTGAATATTGATTTAACATCAATTAATACAGGCTGGTTACTGTTGAATAGTTTAATAATTCCGGAAATACCGAGATTAATATATTGTTTATGCTTGACCGAAATAATAACCGCATTTACATTTTGAATATCTTCAAGTTCGTGCAATTTAATACCATAATATTGATATGCTTCATTATGGTCAGCATAAGGATCATTTACAATTACACTAATTCCATAGTCTTTAAGCTCATCTATAATATCAATAACGCGGGTATTTCTTAAATCAGGTACATCTTCCTTAAAAGTCAGCCCAAGCATAGCAACTTTAGAGTCTTTAACAGATTTCCCTGTTTTTAGTATCAATTTTACTGTTTTTTCAGCTATATACTTACCCATATTATCATTGATTCTTCTGCCTGCAAGGATCATCTCAGGATGATAGCCAAGTGATTCAGCTTTAAAGGTCAAATAATATGGATCAACACCAATGCAATGCCCTCCGACCAGACCTGGTTTAAATGGCAGGAAATTCCATTTTGTTCCCGCTGCTTCTAATACTTCATTTGTATCAATGCCCAATTTATCAAATATCATTGCAAGTTCATTCATAAGAGCAATATTTAAATCTCTCTGTGTGTTTTCAATTACTTTAGCAGCTTCAGCAACTTTAATGCTTGATACCTTATGGATACCTGCTTTAACAATTTGGCCATAAATATTAGATAAAAATTCAAGAGTTTCAGAATCTGAGCCTGATACAATTTTAACTACCTTATCTATTGAATGAACTTTATCACCAGGGTTTATTCTTTCAGGAGAATATCCGCATGTAAAATCTTGTTTATACTTTAGTTTTGATTTATTTTCCATTATTGGCACACAAACCTCTTCAGTAACGCCGGGATATACAGTTGATTCAAAAACAACACAAACACCTTTTGTCATTTGTTTGCCAACAATACTTGATGCTATTTTTAAAGGAGTAAGATCAGGAATTCTGTATTCATCAATAGGTGTAGGCACTGCAACAATTATTAAATTGCAGCTTGAAAGATCAGCCTCATTGTATGTAAAACAAAGATTAGAATTCTTAAGCTCATCATCAGATATTTCCATAGTGCTGTCATGTCCAGATTTTAGTTCATCAATTCTTTGTTTTTTTAAATCATATCCTATTACATTATAATATTTAGCCAGATTAACAGCAAGCGGCAGCCCAACATAACCAAGTCCTACAACTGCTATTTTTTTTTCTTTTGAAATAAATAAATTAAAATTTAAATCTTTAAATTTCATAATAAAACTATTCTCCACAATTATTAATTATGAGTATTTTTAAAAAAGCTAATATTTTTATCAGTTTTTTTTTAATAAAGCAAGAAGTGATTGGTTTATCGTATTTTTATAACTGAGACATGAAATTATTTGAGTGTAACCAAAATAGCTGGTCGATATCTTTTTTGTAAGATTTTTGGTAATTGAAATGTAGAGACAAGGCATACCTTGTCTCTACGAGTTCGACTTTGGCCTGCAATTTTGGTTATACTCAAATTATTTTATTGTTTAAATTTTTAATTCTTTTCAACAATACATCCATTTTCAACTCTAATTTTTTTCCATTTTACTGATTCTAAGATTTTTTTTCTAACTTTAGTTTCATTATCTATAATTGATTTATAACTTGAATTTTCTATATTGATTAAATCCTTTGGCTTACCATCTTCAATTATTTTGCCATTTTCAATAACAATGACTCTATTAAAATTAATTGTTTCCTGTACATCGTGAGAAATAAAAATTAAAGTATTTGTTTTCCAGTATTCAAGAGCTTTTTTAAGTAATAAACTTCTTTCTTGTTTACCAAGACCTCTAAAAGGTTCATCTAATATAACTAATCTAACATTTTTTTTATACATACCTCTTCCATAACGTACACGTTGTCCTTCACCGCCTGAAACAAGTTTACCGCCTTCACCTAACAGGGTTTCACTGCCTTTAGGGAGACTGTTCAATATTTTTATAAGTCCTGCCTGTTGCATAACTATACCATAATTATTATTATTATCGTTTTTATTTCCATATGTTATATTATCAGCAATGGTTTTATTCCAAATATGCACGCATGGATCGATCCATGCGGTTTCACGACATATTGTATGTTTATTTGATATAATTTTATTATCAATCCTTATTTCACCCTTTTGTGCATTATAAAAGCCTAAGAATAATCTCATAAGGCTTGATTTTCCAGCTCCTGATTTACCAACAACTGCAATATGCTCACCTGGATTAATTGTAATATTAATATCTGATAGAATATTTCTTCTGCCAGCAATAACAGTTACATCATGTAAGTCAATTTTAATACCTGTTTTAAATTTTATATCATCTGAGTTTATTGTTTGACTTGTATCTTTGTCATGATCTGAAAAATCTTTTTCTGAAATTTTTGTTTTGATACTTGCATTAACAGGTTCAAGTAATCTGAAAATTCTATTTCTTACTCCGGGATATAAAGCTGTATAATTTGCAAGTTGTATTCCCAGTTCTGGGAGGTTTAAAGCCCAATAAATTATCAATAAGATGCAAGTATTATTTCCGCCATTTAATAAAAACAGATATACCATCCATATAGAAAATAAAATATTAATAAAAGATCCGCATCCAATAATTGCTAACTTAACTAAATAATAATCAATACCGCTTTTTTTCCATTTGCATAAAATATTTTCATGTTCATATCTAATTGAATTTTCTGCACTATGACTGCGAAGAGGAACCAGACCAATAAGGGAATCAAGACAGAACCTTGCAAGGGAACCTGTAAAAGTCAGAAAACGTAAATCTTGTTCTTTTAAAAGGGGGATAGCTGCAATTGGAATAATAGCTGCGGATATTCCTGCAAGTATCGGTATAATTGTTTTTACAGGTATAAGGTACATTATACCGGCAACAGTTATTATTATTTGAAAAATCAGTCTAAAAAAAACAGCCATAATTTCTGATATTTTTCTTACAAGTCTCATGTCATGAACACGTTGAGCCATGTCAGAATTTAGCCGGCTTCTAAAATAATGATCTCCTAAAAATGGAATTTTTTCTAAAATTTTTTTTCGCATTGAAATTTCAAAATTGCGCCCTATTTTTAATATAAGAGCGTTAACAGGCAATTCAATAAAAAGAAGAGCTGTAAAAAAAATAAATATAGATAGAATTGGTATTGACTGCTGTCCAAAACCATTCAATGCATCAACTCCAATAGCAGTAAAACCCATTAATATTACTGCTTCAACTACAACATTAAAAGATGACAGAGCAAGGCCGGCTATTATTGTTATCAATGACCATATTTTATTTTCTAAAAAAAAGTTTTTAAAAAAAATTTGTTCAGGTTGATCAGGTATTTCATAAATAGATTCTTTTAAGTCTTCAGGAATTGTCTTTCCTATTTCCTCATTTCTGTCTTCATCTATATCTTCTTTTTCTAATTTGCCGCTGATATGAATTAATAAAGCTCCTTTAATTAACAGTTTATCACAATCAATATTATTATTATCTAAAGGACTAACACAATAATATTCATTAGGAATTATTTCTTCAGAGTCATTATTCATTGCGGATTCATAATAAGTATTGAGAATTTTTTCTGAACTTTCTGGTGATATATATGACCCTGATGTAGAAATTGTTTTTAAAAGCCTTACTGATGCATCTAACGTTGCCATGGATTTCCATAATTTATTATTATGGGCATCTTGAATAAGCCGGTCAATTTGAGAAGGACTGATTTGTAAATCTAACATACGCCTTTTTAATGGTTCACAAAAATCATCAGTTTTTACATATTCCAGCCAGATATCAATATCAATTTTTTGTGAATATGGGTATAGCATTTCAAGAAGTCTGCTTTGACTTATCCACATTCTTCCAATCGCAGGATCCATAATTTGAACCCAGGAGCGGTATGTTTTCCATACAACTATGAAGTGGCCATATCCATCAGGAAGTCTAACAACAACTATTGCAGGCAGAGCATCTGTTTCAGATAATAAAAGATGATCATTTTGAATTATTACCTGTTGAGCATCAAGACCATAAAAACAGGCAATATCTTCTAAATTATTAATAGATGTCCCTGAAACATCAGTCTGACATATTTCTCTAAGCCTTTCATAGCTCACAGAAATATTATATCCATTTAGAACAGATTTTAGTGTAGCAGGGCCGCAATCCATTGATGAAGTTTGAATTATTTCTGGAGCTAAAAAGCGGCGTTCAGAATTGAATAATTTAAAGTATGACAAAATATTTTTTCTCGTAATTTTTATTTATATAAATTTGATGATTTTATTTTATTTAATAATAGCTTAAAAGGCGTAATTTTTTCAAGTTCTAATTTAATAATCCCTGTTGTGCCAGTTTTCAATTGAATAGGATAATTATATGATTGTAATGTCTTTAGTTTTGCCTGAATACAATCATTATTTTTTTTTTGAATTATTTCTGAAACAAATGCATTTATAGACATAGATATTTCACCATGCTTCAAAGCTGGATAAAAAATTGCTTTTTGGCCCTGATATATTGAATTTTTCAAATGAACTGGAAAAGATGCAATAATATCATTTTGCCTTTGTTGTATAACTCTCCCAGGCCCTGAAAAAGATGGAATGATTTTTTCGGGGGAATCTGTAACATTGGCATTAATACTCACCTCATAAACTGAAATTTTCGCATAAAAAAACCATAAGTTCCATGCACCAAGAATAATAATTGCAATTAATAATATTATCATTATTGGTTTTGGATGGTCTTTTTCCATTGATCTAGTTGTTAAGGAAAAAGGGCGTGCCATATTATAATCCTTATTTATATCTTTGTTACGCATAGGTCTACATGTTTTGAGTTTTTTAACTATTTAATATCCTTAACGATCTTGTTCCCACGCTCCAGCGTGGGAACATTTTTTATTCACTCCAGCGTCGAGTGATAAGTTAATTACTGGCTTATTTGAATCGACGCTGGAGCGTCATAAATAAGTTCCCACGCTGGAGCGTGGGAACAAGATCATTAAGGATATTAAGCGGTTAAAAAAACACAAAAGTTTTAGACCTATGCGTAATCCTTATGTATTTGTTAAATAACAAAACTAAAAATTGGACTGAATATATTGTATTATAAATGTGCAACAATTATTATTGCAGCATCATTTTCAAGTACACAATCCAATGATTTTTCAAAACTATCTGAATCAAGAGGCATAAAGCTTTCATCAAAAATAAGAAGCTGCGGATTTTGTAATAAAGCCCTTGCAATAAATAATCTGCTTTGTTCACCATGAGAAAGCTGCCATCCACTTTCTCCAATCATTTGCTCAAAGCCTTCCGGCATTTTTTCTAATAATTTATTAAGTCCAAGTTTGTAACAAATATCAGTTGTATCTTTCATATCCTTTTTATCAGGCGGCCATGTTCTACCCATGAGAAGATTAAAAGCAAATGATCCTGTAAATACAAAATTTTCATGAAACTGCGGGGAAAGTACAATATTTCTCCGCCATTTTAAATATCCTATTAATTTTTGATCCTGACCATTTAAAAAAATCATTCCTTTATCAATTTTTCTAATACCTGATAAAATAGATGATAATGTTGATTTTCCTCCACCTGAAGGCCCTTCAAGCAAAATCCTGTCTCCTTTAAATATTTCTAATGAAGATACTTTGAGTTTAAAATTGCTTTTTTTAACATATTGATAAGAAATATCTTTTATATCAAGCATTGGTTTTGATTTATCATAAATTAATTCATTTTTTGCAGGAACTTCAGGTATGTTATCTTTGTATTGTTTTGCTGAATTAAAAAGGGGGTTGAATTGTTGCCAGGAGCATAAAAGCTTAACAAAAGATGCAATTCCATTAACTAATATGCTAATACCCTGAAAAGCAATAATTATTCCGCCCAGAGTAATTATCATATTTTGTATTGAATCTGGTTTAGATAAATAAATACATATTATGCTGACAAGCATCCATCCGCGTGTAATAACTGGATTTATAATTAATGTAATATTATCTTTTTTTATTGATAATTGATGATATTTATTTAATTCAATATCTTCTTCATCATGCCAGTTTTGATATTTTTCTTGAACAATACGAGTTCTATAGCCAACCATTCGTTCTATCATATTATTTGTCATATCCCTGAAATGGCTTACCCATTCATTTGTATTATGATAATATATAACACAAGCGATTAAACATAATATTATCCATAATATAAGAACTGTACTGATTAACCATCCGCTTCCAATAATAAGTAAAGATAATGAAATAATAATTTTAATAATAAATATAATAAAATAAAAACCACCATCAAAAGCCATAGATTCAAATGCTTCTGATTCCATAATCCTGCCCAAAAATTGGCCTGGTCCCTGATTTCGAATCTCATCTTGTTTGAGATGCATTGCTCCGAAAAGAAGTCTTTGTTTAAAAATAGTACCTGTATTCATTGATATAAAATATTGACTCCATTGAGAAAACAAATAAAATGGAATAACTGATAATAATAATAAAGCCCATAATGTAAAATATGCCCAGTCAAAGCTAAATTGAATGATCATTTTTCCAATAACTATCCATGAAATAATCATTAGTATCTGGAAAATAAACTCGCAAATTATCATAGAAAAAAAATATTTTGGAATACTTAAATGACAAATCCACTTGAAAAAATCAGAGCCAGGTGAAAGCCTGAATATCCAAACTCCCCCTATAATTTCAGATTTTAATTTTTCTTTTAACATGGCAAGTCGTGCAGTTTTTTTTTGAATATCTGAGATATCTGCTTTATTTAGTATGTTATCAATAGATACCTCAGCAGGTGTCTCTATATCATGACATAAATACTTTTTAATAACATCAACATTTACTTTATGTACATTTAATTCGGAAGTTATTAATGAAATATTTTTTAATCCACCTCTAAGAATAACTAAAAAACAAGGCTTATCATCTTTTGTAATACGAATAATTGCAGGACCTGCATTAAGAATCATATCTTCAATATTGCCATATTTTGATTCAACAGCGACAGATTCAATCCCTGATTGACAAGCAATATCTTCAAACCAAATGTTTAAAGTCTTATCATCAAAATTTTCTGGACTATCAAATTTTGAAATAGATTTTGCAGTAAATCCTGATTTTTGAATCAAAATGTCAACTGCTTCGTTTAATCTATGAATTGGCCATGTTAATGATATTTTTGGGTTAGACATATGATCTGAAAAGATTTTAAAAAATGTTGTTTTTTGTGATATGAATGAAACCCATATTCACCATCCTGAAATTAAAATGAAATGGCGAATAAGAAGGTCTCTCCTTAATTTTGTCTGAAACGATGTTCGACGCCAATTTTGATGGTCTCGTAAAAAGTCAAAAAATGATTTTTTTATCAGTGTAACAATTTGAAATTGTTAGTACCGATTTTTGTAAAATTCACTTTTTAAGAGACCATCAATTTTTATAAAAAAAATATTCATTTTGGAAAGGAAATAAAAAAATAGACAGTACTCCTCTCCAAAATAAATAAAAAATTAGTTTAAAAAAAGTTTAGGCTATTTATGTATCTTTATGATTTGCTAAAAAAACCTCTTTTAAACTGTTCAAGTTTTTGAGCGTTAGAAAGGCCGCAATGAAAATTGCTGATAGCTTTAATAAATGATTTTTTATTAGTTTTTTCTGATTTGGATTTTTCTTTTTTCATTTTCAAACTCCTCCTTTTTTGAAAAGATTAATTTTTAGAAGAACATAATGCTCTTATGCCTTTGGAGCAATAAAAAGAATCAAATAATATCATTTTAATAAAATTTAATCAATATAAAAAATAGTCATGTGGTTTGAATTAATTTTTTTTTAGTGGACGGAGTGGACAAAGTGGACGCAGTGGACGCAGTGGACGCAGTGGACAACGTGGACTGAAAAAATATTTTTTAAATCCACTATTTCCACTTTGTCCACTGCGTCCACTTTGTCCACTGCGTCCACTTTGTCCACTGCGTCCACTTTGTCCACTGCGTCCACTTTGTCCACTGCGTCCACTTTGTCCACTGCGTCCACTTTATCCACTGCGTCCACTTTATCCACTGCGTCCACTTTGTCCACTGCGTCCACTTTCAAAAAAACTTAATTCAAAAAAACATCTAATTCATTCAAAGAATCATCTTTCATAATTTTAATAGAGTTGAGATTAAATTTTTCTTTTAATTTAATAAAATTATTATTTTTAATGCCTCTTATTTTTGATTCACTTTTTGAGTTTACCAAAAAGATAATATCATTTCCACAATGATTTGAAACAAGTTTTATACATTTATCCAAAAAAATTTTTGATAAAACAAGATGTCCAAATGAGGGATGGTATGGACCTGAAATAATATAATTTTTTTCAAAATCATGAGAAGCTTGAAGTCCCATTCGGATTATTTCAATATTATTAGAACTGGCAATTTGATAAATATTTTTTGTTCTTTCAATAGCTGTTTCTAAAGATAAGGGAATATATTTTTTTTGCTTAAACAATTTATTAAGGGGGCTGTTTTTTATTACAAGAGTTGGATAAATTCGCATAAAATCAGGTTGTAATTTAATAATCTCTTCACAGGTAATCTTATCGGAATTTTCAGATTCACCAGGCAAACCAATCATTATTTGAAAACCTGTTTCAAAACCATAATTTTTAATAAGTTTTGCAGCATTTCTAGTATCTTTAGCTGTATGTCCTCTTTTTGAATTTAATAAAACATTATCATCCATTGATTGAACGCCAATTTCAATAGTCTTTACTGGATAATTTTTTATAAGATCGAGATTTTCTTTATTTATTGTATCAGGACGTGTTGAGAATCTTATACTTTCGACTTTTTTATCATTTATAAATTGAGAAGCTGCTGATAATAATTTGTTTATATTATCTTTATTAAGTCCAAGAAAATTACCGCCATAAAATGAAATTTGAACAAATTTTTTTTTATTTGAAAAATTAAGAAATTTTTCTATTTCTGCAATTAAATCATCTTCTGATAGTATATTATTTTTTTTTGTACCTGTTATTGCACTTTGATTACAAAAAATACACTGATTTGGACAACCAGCTTGAGGTAAAAAAATTGGAATAATTGATGTATTTGTTTTCAAAATTATTTTACTGATAATTCAAAATAATTATACAGCCTTTCTAATTTTTGTTTTACTATTTTGAGTGGTAAATATTTTGAAGGATTATTATAATTTTCAATAAAATTTTTTAAGTTTTATATATTTTCAAAATAGTAACAAATAAAAAATGATTACGCAAACAATTTCAATATTTATAATGTTTTAATGCTTTTAGACAATTATCTTGACTTTTTTCTTCATAATGATAAATACAAACACTTTAATTAAATTATTTTTAATACCCTGATAAATTTACTGGCTTTTTGATATAGAATAAAGAATAATGAGGTGGAAAATGTTAGAAAAAAATCAACATTTTAAAATCGTTACAAAATTTTTTATTGTTTTTGTTATAATTATATTTAGTTTTATAAACATCCCATTTGTATCAGCTGAGAATGTTTCAAGTAATCCAATAACTAAAAATGGAAAAAAATTCAGAATCGCATATTTTGAAGGTGGAGAATATATTGTTTACCAAACTATGCTAACTTATATTATTAAGGGATTGATGGAAATTGGCTGGGCAGAAATGGATGAAATCCCTCCTCAAGAAGGCGAACAGACAGATAAATTATGGAATTGGGCTTCTAACAATATTAAAAGTAAATATATCGATTTTATTTATAATGGACATTATACTTGTAATTGGGATGATAAATATGCAGTTAGTATGGCAGATAAATTAATAAATAGAATTAATAATGATAAAGATATTGATATGATCATAGCAATGGGCACCCTGGCTGGTCAAAACCTTTCTAATGACAGGCATAATGTACCTACAATTGTGGTTAATGCTACTGATGCTGTTGGTGCGAAAATTGTAAAAAGTGTTGAAGATTCTGGATATGATCATGTAAATGCTCACGTGGATCCTTTTCGCTATGAACGTCAAATAAGACTTTTTCACGATATTATTGGGTTTAAAAAGCTTGGGATGATATACGAAGATACTGTAGCTGGAAGAAGTTATGCTGCATTTGAAGATGTTGAAAATGTTTCAAAAGAAAGAGGCTTTGAGATTGTATCATGTTATGCAAAAGCTGATAATCCTGATTTTGATCTGGCAGCAAATGATTATTTGAGATGTTTAAATAAAATCAGTAAAGAAATTGATGCAATGTATATCACAGGAAGCAATGGGGTCACTGAAAATTCACGTCCTAACATCATAAAAATTTTAAATAAATATAAAATTCCATCTTTTTCTCAAACAGGTTCATTTGAAGTAAAAGACGGCATTTTGTTGAGCATATCTCAGGAAAGTTATAAATATGTTGGTATTTTTCATGCTGAAACAATGGCAAGGGTTTTTAATGGCTCGTTACCTCGCCAATTAACACAAATATATGAAGAACCTCCAAAAATAGCAATAAATTTAAAAACAGCTGAAATTATAGGTTATGATCCACCTGTAGATATTTTAGCTGCTGCTGATGAAATATTTCAGTCAATAAGATAATAAAATAATTATGTTTAATTAAATCGAAAATTTTGAGTTATTCAGTTTTGTTTTTTGCAGCATGTTGTTATTGGTTATGATCCACCTGTAGATATTTTAGCTGCTGCTGATGAAATATTTCAGTCAATAAGATAATAAAATAATTATGTTTAAATCGAAAATTTTGAGTTATTTGTTGATTCAGTTTTTTTTTGCAACATGTTGTTATTCCTTTCTTTTTTTTAAATCCTTTATTTTGTTTAAATCCTTTATTTTGTTTAAATTTTACTATAAATATTGAGACAAATTAATACAAATATTAAGACGAATGTAATAATTATGTGCCAAAAAAATTTCGGAGGAGTAAATAATGAATAGTAAACCATTTGAGAATTGGGATAAAAAAAAAGCAATATTTGAAAAAGATAGATTAATTATTGATGGTCATCAAGTTATGATGGATTGGGAAACACCTTATATGCATAAGATGGTAAAAATGCTTCATGAATACTCATCAGGTGGTGATATTCTGGAGGTTGGCTTTGGTATGGGTATTTCAGCAACTGAAATTCAGCGTCTTGGCGTAAAAAGTCATACTATTATTGAACCTCATCCTGATGTTTACGAAAAGGCATTGCAATGGAAAAAATCTCAAAATAATACAAATATTAAAATTATTAAAGGCTTCTGGCAAAATGTAGTTAATGATTTACCTTTATTTGATGGAATTTTTTTTGATACTTATTCTATTACTGAAGAGGAATCAAAAGTTAAGCGTTTTCATATTTTAGAAATTGCCTCAGAAAAACTTTTAAAAAAAGATGGGTGTATTACATTTTATTACCTTCGTTCCCATCTGACTAAATCTTACCAATATCAAATATTTAATTATTACTCCAAAGTTATACTTGATAAGCTTGAAGTTTGTCCTCCTGATGATTGTGAATATGCCGAACTTGATGGTAAAAATTATACCCCATGTATTTTGGCAATAAAATGAATGAATGTGTTGGATATTATTAATCTTTTATAATCCTGTTGATTTTTGATTATTTTGACATGGACAGATACTGACTATCACTGCCATAATTAGAAAAACCAAAGTTGAAATAATTAATTTTGAGAGTAATCAAAATTGGTATCTTCATTCATTAAATTTTGGGTTATATTGATAAAAATAGACAAACATAAGCACCGAAGGTGAGAATTATTATAGCTCAGGGCGAAGCTATGATCTATGATGATCTTAGTCCTGAAAGGGCGAATTAATAATAAAATCGTATTTTAATTCGCCCTTTCAGGGCAAAAATTATGGTTTTACATAATCCCAGATCTACGCCCTGAGCTACAATAATTAGCGCTTTCAGCGCTGAGTCACCACGAAATGTAAAGAAGATACCAAAAGTGATAGTCTCGTAAAAAGTAATTTTATAAAAATTGGTATTAATAATTTCAAGTTGTTATATAAAAAATTTTTGGATTATACCGGCGGCTATATTTATTTTCGGAAACCACCTTATTTTAATTCTTATAATTTATTTTAAAATTACATTTATTAAATTAAGTTAACTCGGGTGTAACACAAAAAAGTTGCAGAATAAATTAAAATACAAATAAAATAAAATATAATAAAATAAAATATTATATTATCGTCCAACTTTGGTTTTTCTTATTTCGTGTGGACTAACACAGGCAAGCACAGACTTACACTTCAGAAAGTTGAGTTATTTCCCAGAAAATCATATTGATTTGAAATAGAATTTTTGATAAATTAACTAATTAATTATTATTAATATTTTGTTTATTATTTATCTTTTTTAATTAACCATCAAAGATAACATCCATTTAAAGCTAAAGACACTATCTAAAAAGGAGAATATTTATGGAAGATAAAAATTCTAAATACAAAATTTTTTTGAAATGTCATTTGCTAATATTCAAAATGAAATTGGATATCTAAGAAGTAATCAACATTTTTTAAAAGAAAAATTATCTGATATGAGAGAAAATTTTATATATCGTTTTGATTATCTTGATAAAAAAATTGATTTTTTATATTTTCCCAAAATAATCAATATATTTATTTATAACTTTTTAATAGAAAAATATCGATAATATGGAAATCGAGAATATACTAGATATTCAGAATTTATCAGTTTCGTTTAAAACTGATCAGGGTACAATTAAAGCTGTTGATAATGTCAGTTTTTCTGTTCAAAAAGGTGAAATACTTGGAATTGTTGGTGAATCAGGTTCAGGGAAATCAATTACTGCATTATCAATACTTCGATTAATTCCACTTCCAGATGGTAAAATCGAATCTGGTAAAATAATTTTTGATGGGGAAGATCTGCTGTCTGTTCGTATCTCAAAAATGAAAAATATCAGGGGTAAACAAATCAGTATGATTTTTCAAGAACCAATGTCAGCTCTTTCACCTTTACATAAAATTGGAAATCAATTAGTTGAAGTACTTCAATTACATAATAAGATTAACAGAAAAGAAGCTTTAAATATTTCTGAATCATGGTTAAAAAAAGTGGGAATTCCTGATGCAAAACAAAGAATGAATGTATATCCATATCAATTATCAGGTGGTATGCAGCAAAGAGTTATGATTGCAATGGCTTTAATGTTAAATCCAGTTTTAGTTATTGCTGATGAACCTACTACAGCTCTTGATGTTACAATTCAGGCGCAAATATTTGATTTAATGCGTCAAATGAAAAAAAACAGTACAAGCCTTATGCTTATAACTCATGATATGGGTGTTATTTGGGATATGTGTAATCGTATGATAGTAATGTATGCTTCAAATATTGTAGAACAGGGATATGTTTCTGATATTTTTAAAAAACCAGCGCATCCTTACACTATTGGTTTATTAAATTCAATCCCAATGTTAAATAAACAAATCGATAAATTGCCTGTTATAACCGGTCAGGTTCCATCTCCCTTTGAAAAAATTGATGGCTGTAAATTTTTTGACCGCTGTCCTTACGCATTTGAACGATGTGCTTTTGAAAAACCACATTTTGTCGAAATTGATTCAAATAGAAATGTAGCTTGTTTTTTAGAAGATAAATTCATTAAATAACTTACTTACTTATGGAAAATAAATATTATATTAAACTTTTCATTGATATTTCTCCTGAATTTAGTGATTTATGTTCAAATTATTGTTTTGAAAATAATGCAAGTGGAATTGAAATTATTAATGAACAAGATTATTCCAATAGACTTTGTGTTTATTTTAATCTTGAAACAATGAATGAAATAGAAATTAAAAAAAAAATTATTGAAAATTTTCTACAACCTTATGGAATTAGAAAAATTTCATATGAAGTATGTTTAAATAAAGACTGGACAATTGAATGGAAAAAACATTTCAAACCAATATTAATTGCTGAAAAATTTGTTGTTTTTCCCCCATGGAAAAAACCTGAGATAGATGAAGGACAAATACCAATTATAATTAATCCTGGTTCTGGATTTGGAACAGGCTCTCATGAATCAACAGCTCTTGCAATAGAAGTTTTAGAATATTGTATTCAAAATATAAATAATAATTCTTTAACAATGTTAGATGTTGGAACAGGTTCAGGAATTTTATCAATTGTTGCTGGAAAATTAGGGATTAAAACTATTTTTAGCCTTGATATTGATATTGATGCAATTATAAATGGAGTTGATAATAGAAAATTAAATAATTTAGAAGGTTTTATATATTATATTGCTGGCTCATCTTCATGTATAAAAGGAAATTATTCAATTGTTATCTGCAATATGCTTTTTAAAGAGATAAATGATATTAAATATGAACTTGTAAGACTTGTAATGAAAAATGGTATCCTAATTATTAGTGGTTTTTTAGAAAATAACTGGCAAACATTAAAAGAGTTTTTTTTAAGCTATAAGATGGAAATTTTATATAAATCTAATAAAGGCAAGTGGATAGCTGCATGTTTTATACAAAAAACAAAAATCAAAAAAAATTATAATTCCAAAAGGAATTGGTTGAAGTATTTATTAAGTAAAAACTATAGTTGATTTTATTATTGTTGTTTTATAATAACAATTACTTCTTATATTTTATAATACTCAATATTCAAGTTTTTTATTTCTTGACATTCGTAAAGTCAATATAACGTGATTTTCCTGTCAAAAATCAAGATCAAATCCCCCCCCCTTGATGGGGGTTAGGGGCAATGCTTTTGAATTAAGAATTGGAGTCCCAAATATTTAGATTTGGGCGTGAAATAATTATAACAAAAACAAGTATTTGCTTATTGCTCGTGAACGTGCTCGTGAAACGTGCTCGTGCTCGTTCTCGTGCTCGTGAAACGTTCTCGTGCTCGTGCTCGTGCTCGTGAAACGTTCTCGTGCTCGTGCTCGTGCTCGTGCTCGTGAAACGTTCTCGTGCTCGTGCTCGTGAAACGTGCTCGTGCTCGTGCTCGTGCTCGTGCTCGTGCTCGTGCTCGTGAAACG
>Ga0272440_1000898_pt1 | contig 25046 bp, 12 predicted proteins | sample SSMMMBAug17_FD_192440 | JGI IMG/M metagenome (GOLD analysis project Ga0272440, IMG submission 192440) | Marine sediment archaeal communities from Little Sippewissett salt marsh, Falmouth, MA, United States - SSM-MMB-Aug17 | ecosystem: Environmental > Aquatic > Marine > Wetlands > Sediment ...
CTTATTCATCTTTTTCAGCGGAATCCTGGTTCAAAAAATGGTGAGTGATAATTTAAATTCCGGCCATTTTGGTTACACTCATTGACAATGCAAATATCAAGTTCGATTGTATAAATAAATATTTATTGGTATATTTCTTAAAAGGCCCATTTTAAGGTCAAAATGAACCTTCTAAGCACTAAAAAGAATGGTTTTAGTTTTTATCTTTCTATAAAATCAAAGCGTTAAGAAAATATTTTTGGTCCGACCCCAATCCAACTTTTTTATTGACAAAAGCCAATTTCTTTATTAATGATAATCCTCTTAATCCAAAAAAAGATTTTCAAAATAAATATCAAGTTTGATAAAAAACTTGTATGCGTGTTTTTAAATACAATATAAATTATCAATGATTGAACAAAAATCAAAACAATCAATTATTGATTTTTTCACTTATTGAAAGGAGGTATATCTTGTCCTTCGAATTGGTAAAAGAAAAATACAATGCCAGTGTCCGAAACATTACCTTTGGTAAAGAAGGTAACACTGTGACTGTCGGTGGCGCCACTTCCTATCCATTCTATACGTTTGAAGGCGACATGCCAAACAAACCAAAGGTAGCAATGGAAATTTGGGATATGAAACCTGAAGAATGGCCAGAAGCAGCGATTGCACCATTCAAAGATGTCATCAATGATCCGCCTGCATGGGCCAAAAAGTGCCAGGATGAATATGGCGCTGAGGTTATTGTTTTACAACTCAAAAGTACTGATCCAAATGGCTTGGACAAAAGCCCGGATGAGGCTGCTGAGATGGTAAACAAGGTCTTGGATGCCATAAATGTTCCCCTTATCGTTTGGGGTACAGCCAATGTCCAAAAAGATGAGGACGTCCTGAAAACCCTTTGTGAAAAAACACAAGGCAGGGGACTTACTGTCGGTCCTGTTGAGGAAAAAAATCACAAAGGTATTGGCGCAGCAGCCATGGGATTTGGACAGACTGTTATTTCATCCTCACCCATTGATGTTAACATCGCCAAACAGGTCAACATTTTGTTGGAAAACCTGGGAGTCACGATGGAGAATGTCCTGATTGATCCCACTACTGGTGGCCTGGGTTATGGAATGGAATATGGTTATTCTGTTATGGAACGGCTTCGAATGGCCGGTCTTGTTCAGGGTGATGACAAACTTCAAGGTCCTCTCATAAATAATTTGGGGAATGAAGTCTGGAAATGCAAAGAAGCCAAACAGACATCTGAAGAAGCCCCCACTCTTGGAGATCCTGAAAAACGCGGTATTTTGATGGAAGCTGTGGGAGCAGTCAGTTATTTGTTGGCAGGATCAGATATCGTTATTTTAAGACATCCTGAGACAGCGCGTTTAATTCGCTCTTATATTGATCTTTTGGCTGATGGCGGTTCTGCACAGGATTTAAAAGCGATTGAAAAGAATCTTGATGCCCCGAAGGTTGATCTGGCTGCATTGGCACCAGAACCTGATCTGACTATTGTTGAAGAGAAAAAGCCCGCGCCGAAAGCGGCTGCGCCTAAAAAAGAAGCGCCTAAACCAGAAGCTAAAAAAGCTGAAGCACCCGCTCCTAAAGCTGAAACACCCGCTCCTAAAGTTGAAGCTGCACCTGCTGCACCTGCTGCAACTGCTGCACCTTCAACAGTTGATGAGGCAAAAATTCGGGCTGAAATTGAGGCAAAAATCAGAGCTGAATATGAAGCCAAAATGAAAGCCGAGCAAGATACAAAAGCCAAAGAAGAAGCTGAGGCCAAAGCCAAAGCAGCGGCTGAAGCCAAAGCGAAAGCGGAAGCCGAGGAAAAGAAAAAGGCTGAGGAAGAAGCCCGCATGAATAAGCTTTTGGCTGAGGAAGATGCGCTTCGCAATAAAATTGCTAAACTCCGCGAAGATGATGATACAACCATCCAGATGCCGGAAAAAGTCACAGGGTTTGATATGCTCATGCTGCGTCTTGACCGGATCCATAAACGCGGTTAATAATCTTAACTTTATGAAATTAAATCCTCAACGAAGGGGGAAAAAATGTCTAAATTAGTTGCTTTTGCCGCCATTCAGGGGGCATATAATATAGTTTCCAAAGTAGAAGGAAAATATCAAACAACACTAGAGAAGTTTAACGCAGATACGAAGGTTGGGTTTCCAAATACAGCATATTATCTGCCGGTGATTTATTCGATCCTGGGAAAAAAGGTTGAAACACTGGATGATATGCGAGAACCCCTTGCAATTGCAAGAAAGTTATTGCCACCTCATGTTCAGCGAATTAATCATGTTCCTTATCTCGGATCTTTGCTTGATGCAGGTATGGCAGCCATTGTCAGTTTTGAAATTGAGGAAGCAATCAGATACCTCGAAGAACCAGACTTTTATCTGCCACAAGAAGATCCAGACATGGACAATGGCAAAATCTGGTTGGGAGCTGCTGACGATACTGTATTTCGTAAACGTGGTGTTGAATTTGTTGATGGTTCTGCACCTGGATTTGCTGCAATTGTTGGCGCGGCACCCTCTCCTGAAATTGCAAAAATGATTGTCGAAGATTATCAGAAAAAAAGTCTGTACATCTTTTGTGCATCAGGAAGAAATAATACCAGTGTTATCGAACAGTTAATCGAGGCTGGCGTACAGGTCGGATGGAATACGCGAATTGTTCCATTTGGCCCATATATTTCATCAGCGGTGTTTGCATTGGGTTTTGCCAATCGCGCAGCAATGGCTTTTGGTAACGTGCAACCAGGCGATTACAAACGCATGTTGATGTATAACAAGAATCGTATTTTTGCATTTGTCAATGCCTTGGGCGAAGTTAACGCAGAATGGGCAGCGGCTGCTGCGGGTTGTGTTAACTGGGGATTTCCTACCATTGCTGATACAGATATTCCCGAAATTTTACCCACAGGCGTTTGTACCTATGAACATGTTGTGGGCAATGTACCACATGACAATATGGTTGATAAATCCATTGAAGTACGTGGTCTTAAAGTACAGGTTGCTGAAATTGATATTCCATTGGCCTTTGGTCCAGCTTTTGAGGGTGAACGTGTTCGTGGCGCCGACCTCTACACCCAAATGGGTGGTGGAAAAACACAGGCCACTGAGTTTGTCACAAGTGCTGAAATGGATGAAATTGAAGATGGCAAGGTTACAGTTGTTGGTCCTGATATTAAAGATATCAAGGAAAGAGACGTACTGCCATTGGGTATTTTTGTTCAGGTCGCTGGACGTGAATTCCAGGCTGATTTTGAGCCCATCCTGGAACGTCAGACACATCATCTGGTAAATTATATTCAGGGTATCATGCATATGGGGCAACGCGATATTGCCTGGGTTCGTGTCAGCAAATCAGCGGTTGAAAAAGGTTTTTCTTTGGCCCATATTGGAAAGGTGCTTCATAACAAACTGCATCAGGATTTTGGCAAGATTCTGGATAAAGTTCAGGTCACCCTGTATACCAATAAAGAGGATGTGGAAAAGCTTACCGAGCGTGCACGTGCTGAATATGATACACGTGATTCTCGTGTGGAATCCATGACCGATGAAACCACACAGACATTCTATTCTTGTACGCTTTGTCAATCATTTGCGCCAAACCATGTTTGTACTGTCAGTCCTGAAAGAACAGGTCTTTGCGGTGCTTACAACTGGATGGATTGTAAAGCATCATACGAAATCAATCCCACCGGACCCAATCAACCCATTGACAAGGGTGAAGTTCTTGATGAAAAACTGGGGCGATTCAAAGGTGTAGATGAATTTATTGAAAAAGCATCACGCGGTGCTGTAAAAACATATAATTTCTATTCAATTGTCCATAATCCCATGACAACATGCGGTTGCTGCGAATGTATTGCCGCCATGTTGCCCATGTGTAATGGCATCATGACTGTCAACCGAGAATATATCGGCGAAACCCCCTGTGGTATGAAATTTACTACTTTGGCCGGTGTTATGGGTGGCGGCGCAACCAGTCCTGGTTTTGTAGGGCATTCTAAATTCAATATTACCCAGAAAAAATTTATCAAAGGTGATGGCGGATTGGCACGAATGGTCTGGATGCCTAAAGGACTCAAAGAAGAACTCAAAGACAGAATTGATAAACGTGGTCAGGAAATCGGCGTTCCAGATTTATATGACAAAATTGCCGATGAAACTGTTGGCACCACTGAAGATGAAGTCTATGCATTCCTTCAAAAGGTTAAACATCCCGCTGTAGAGATGGAGCCTTTGGTTGGCTAAGAATTGAATATGTTATCAGTGAATCGTTTTGATTCACTGATAATTTTGAATAAGGAGATAAAAATGGGATTAACTGGTATACAAATATTTAAGCTCCTGCCAAAAACCAATTGTAAAGAATGTGGTGCAGCCACCTGTCTTGCATTTGCCATGAATCTTGCGGCAGGAAAAGCGGAACTGGATAGTTGCCCTTATGTATCTGATGAAGCACGCGAAAAATTGGCTGAGGCATCAGCACCACCCATTCGACCGGTGGTTATTGGAAATGGTGTTCGTAAACGAACAGTAGGTGGGGAGACTGTCCTGTATCGCCACGAAAAAACATTCTATAACCCCACAGCATTTGCTGCTTTGGTTAATTCAGACATTGCTGAAGATGCACTCAAAGGTAAATTAAAAGCCTGGAATGCGCTTCAGTTCGAACGTGTGGGCCTGAATTTACGACCGGAACTCGTTGCAGTAAAAGATGCCAATGGAAATAAAGACGCCTTTGCTGCTGTTGCTAAAACCATTGCAGACACTTCAGAATTCAGTCCAATTCTTATGACTGAAGATGCCGATGTCATGAAAGCTGGCGCTGAAGCATGCAAAGTAAAACGTCCATTGCTCTATGGTGCAACTGAGACAAACATTGATGCCATGGCCAATCTTGCCAAAGAAATGGGGCTTCCCATTGGAATTAAGGCAGCTTCAATTGAAGCGCTTATTCCCATGACAGAAAAACTGGCCGGAATGGGCATTAAAGATATTGTGATTGATCCGGGTTCAAGAGAATTGAAACAGTCTTTGCAAGACATGGTTGCCATTCGAAGATCTGCATTGCTCAAAAATAATCGTTCAGTGGGGTTTCCAACCATAACGTTTCCATGCGAAATGGCCTCAAACCTGGATCTTGAAACGATTATTGCCGGAACATACGTGTCTAAATATGGCTCCATTGTTGTGTTGTCAGATTTCGTTGGTGAAAGTATATTCCCACTGTTATTGCAACGATTGAATATTTATACAGATCCACAACGTCCAATGACAGTCACGCAGGGTATCTATGAAATCAATAATCCGGATGAAAATTCACCCATATTGGTTACAACAAACTTTGCACTGACTTACTTTATTGTTTCTGGAGAAATTGAAGGCAGCAAGGTTCCTGCATATTTATTGATTAAGGATTCTGAAGGTCTGTCAGTATTGACTGCCTGGGCCGCTGGAAAGTTTTCTGGTGATGATGTTGGCATGTTTGTTAAAAAGTGCGGTATTTCAGACAAATGCAAAACCAGAGAATTAATTATTCCAGGTTATGCTGCTGCAATTGCGGGTGATGTTGAAGAAGAATTGCCCGATTGGAAAATTACAGTTGGGCCAAGAGAAGCTGCGCATTTGCCTGCATTTTTAAAAGAACGCGCATAAAATCTGTGATGATAACCCAAATAGAGCCATCCAGAACGATTCTTATTTTGGATGGCTTTTTTTTAGATTTATAAACAAAGGAGAAAATCAATGTCCTTTCATGTAATCGGTGAAAGCTTAAATGTTATCTCGACAAAAATCGGTAAAGCAATGAAAGAACGTGATCCCAAGCCTATTCAGGAAGAAGCACTGTTTCAAAAAGAAGCTGGTGTGGATATGATAGATCTGAACTTGGGACCGGCTAAAAAAGATGGTCATGAACTCATGCCCTGGATGGTTGAAGTGATTCAGGAAGTTGTGGATGATGTGCCACTGGCATTGGATACTTCCAATATTGATGCCATCGCAGCGGCCTTACCCAAATGTAAGGTTCCACCCTTAATCAATTCAATTATGTGCCGACCGGAACGTTATGAAAAAATGTTGCCCCTGGCCAAAGAACATGATTGTGAATTTATCGCATTGTTATGGGGTCCGGATGGTCTTCCCAGAGATGAAAACGAACGTGCAGCGCTTTGTGTTGAACTGATTCAGGCAGCAAATGACATGGGCATCCCCAATGAAAAAATATGGGTAGATGGCATTGTAACACCTGTCAATATTCAACAACCCCAGGCAATCAGCCTGATGACATTCATGGAAATGCTTCAGGATATCGCCCCAGGCGTAAAGAGCACATGCGGTTTGTCCAATATCTCTAATGGCGCGCCAGACCATCTGAGATATATCATCAATGTAACATACACCATCATGTTGAATCGTGTGGGTATGTATTCATTTATTGCTGATGCCAGAGATCAGGTCTCAATGGATCTGGCTAAAGGTAAACGCCAGGATATTATTGATGTTGTTCATGCCACAACTGATGGCAACCCACCTTCAATGGACAGCCTGTCAAAAGAATTGCAAGGATACAAAAAAACTGTTGATGTTATTTTGGGAAATGCCTTGTATTCAGATTCATGGCTAGAAGTCTAGTTTATTCTGACCATCAACAATCATTCGTTATAAAAAGGCATCCATACATTCAAAATGGCTGCCTTTTTATAAACCACAGAAAATGAAACCTTCCTGTTTAATGAAGCGTTGAAAGATTTTTAATGGATGACGTAAAAAAAAAAAAATTCAAAAAATACCCGAATCGAAGAATTTATGATATTTCAGCCAGCAAATATGTTGTATTATCAGATATTGCCCAAATGATAAAAAATGGTTATGAAGTTGAAGTTCTTGATGTTAAGCGCAATGAAGATGTGACCGCTTTGATTTTAACACAAATCGTAATGGAGCTGGCGAAACAGAATCGAAATATTATCCCCATTCGCTTGTTGCATTTATTTATTCAGGCAGGCGAAACAGTCATGCATGAATTTTTTGAAAATTATTTTGAAAAAACACTTGAAAATTTCCTGACCTACCGCCAGCAAATGGAAGAACAATTCAAACTTTACATGGATTTGGGGATGGACCTTTCTGCAAAAACAAAAAATATTATGGAACAAATCAATCCTTTCCCGACGAAACAAAAGCCCTAATAAGTTTTTGTCAGCTGATGATAAATAATCGGCAAACGATCAGGCAGATCTGAAATATCCGCAATCACATGATGATTCCCTTTCCCATATAAATCGTCAAGCCTGATATTGGCTGACAGATTGACAGTAATGCCATGAATATAAATACCTTTGCTGTGCGCTTCATGTATGGCTTTTCGCGTATCTTTTATGGCGTAATCTTTTTTGTAGTCTGAATCATTGGGAAAGCCATCACTTAAAACAATGACAAGACGAATTTTTGATGGGCACTGTTCAAGAAGGTTACTCGCATGGCGAATCGCAGCCCCCATTCGGGTATTTCGTAAGGCAGACATATTTCCAATTCGGTTTTTTACTGTATCATCCAAAGGTTCATTCATTTGTTTTATCCAATACAATGAAACCGCATGACGACCAACACTTGAAAATCCTGCAATAGCAAAAGGATCGCCGCATTGATTCAAGGCCTCACAAAAAATGATAATGGCATCCCTTTCAACATCAAGAACTGTTTTGCTGGAATGCGGTAAAACATTGGCAGTAGATCGGGATAAATCTACAAGAAGAAACACAGCAACATCACGATGTTCCTTTACTCTTTTGGTGTAAATACGTTCTGATGGCGTTTTTCGCATTTTTCGATCAATGCCATATTCCAGTAATTGTCGATAATCAAAGGCATCACCTTCCTGCCATCGCCGAAGCATTTTTAGACCTTCAGGACGTATCATCTCAAAACGTCTTCGAATGTGTCGCAGCAACCCTGAATGCGCGCATAAAGATTTCTCATAGCAATCATTGTATGTCTGTATGTACTCTGCCTGTATCACACGAGCAAAATTAATTCTGTAGCTGCAAAGTTCATCATCCCATTCATTGTAATGAAAAATTGCACCAGATATTTCCTTGTCTGAAAACGTGTGCGTGTCATGTCCAATTTCTTTGATCGAATCAAGACATTGAGAGATGGTATAATCATCCGCATCATATTCAATTAATTTTTGAATATCATTAACTGACATGGTGCCTTTTTGATAAAGTTGTTTGCGGATTTCAGATTTATATATGATAATTTTTTTTTGCCGCAATGCTTTGCATAACGTTGCTGCCTTTTTATCGGTTTTGCCAATTGTTTGTTCTATGTGGTCCAGACAGAGATTATTATTTAAAGGTGTTTTGATGGTATGGTTTTCTGAAAGCGCATAAAAATCTGCGTAGAATTTCCAAATTAAATGCGCGCTCGTTTCTACTCTGGCATTAGGATGTTCCAGGCTTTTCATCGCAATCATGATCTGATCATACAGCTTACGATGATGCGTTTCTGCTTGAATACCAAAAACAACCGCATTGTAGACCTGTTGTAATATGGAAGAATTATTGTCCATATCTTTTTGAATTAATGATATAAACATTGGTATTCCCGAACGTAATATACCTGGATAATCTCTTTTAAGGCAGAAACGAATGCGAATATGTTCAAACAGAATAAACAGGTTATTGGCCAGTATTTCATTTGAAAAAGAATGGATAAAGCGGAAGATATCACTGCCTTTTTGGGGCATTTCATCCAGCGCAATTTCAGGGTACATATCGATCAATTTTTCCAGATCAAAATCATAGGTACCCCATTCAAAAAAGCTTGCTTCCCATCGAATCAGATATTTATACAATTTGCGATTGTCACTCTTATGTGCAAAAAAACCGATCTCATCGGGTAAATAAATACATAAACTGTCATTATGAACAAAAGATTGGTCTACATATTGATATTGTTTTGGTCTTTGTGAAAATGCCTGAATTCCTACAAAAGAACCGATACGTGCATGGAGATACTTTGTAAGTTTTTCATGAATGAAACGTAATGGATACACTGTTTGAAGGGATTCAAAAACAGTTCTTGCGATCTCAGAAGAAATTGAAAAATATACCGCTCCTTTTTCTGGTTGAGATGAATATTGATCGATCCCCCTTTGAATGAAGGTCTCAAGGGCCTGGGAATGTAATGATTCAAGGCCATTTTGTAATCCTTTGTCACAGGCATAAATCCACTGAACATTGATATGGGCCACTCGAACCAGTTGTTTAATTTGAAACGTTCTTTTTTTTGGATTTAGAGATTCACATATTTTGGGAAGATATTGCGTCAGATTTTTACTTTGATGAAAGTCCAAATTTTTTGAAAAAGATGCTGAGAACAGTTCAAGCATCGCCATAGCGCCATTCAAATCTCCAGATTCAAGCACTTTTTTGAAAGAGTGCAATGGCATGTGAAGTATATATAATCCGATATCATGAAGTGTATCAAGGGTTTGAAAGAATAGCGTTGTCAATTCAGCTTTTCTTTGCAATAAAACGAGTGGAAGTGTATTGGCCAATAAAATTGCCAATGATGGCCCTTTTTGCGCATATTTTTTTATCTGATCTCCATATATGTCAATTAAATCATTCGATTTTTCGGAGACCATTTTTTCAAATCCACTAAAAACAGAATAACCTAACTCAATTTCAATATTGAAAGACCATAGCGTCATATCAACGATTGTTCGTAAATGAGAAACATTCAACTGATTTTGATGATTCTTAAGGGAATGCGCAAGTTTGGGGTCGAACAAGAATAAGCGATCTATTGGGGTCAAAAGACAATCCCTTTTATTGTGACAGGTTTTTTGGGGAATGAACGAATGAAGTCAGAAAAACCGATTTGTGTTTGCCCTTTTTCTGAAAAGGCATATGATAAGGTTACTCATGGTTTTTCCTCCCTGTTCATTTCGGTATATTGTTGGCCATTGTGATATTAAAAACAGCAACTATTGTCAATTATAAAATAACGTTGATAAAGTATCTGCTTAATATTTATTAAAATTTTATTCTCTGACCGAGAGCCTGAATATTAATTATTGACAAACAAGAATCTTTTTTAATAAGGTTTTTATTATAAAGGATGCTCTGAAAAAAAACTTCTTTATTATTGTTATTGTTCGTATTTATTGTGTGTATTGTAAAGTAGAGACGAAAAGAGGGCTATGGAATGCTCGAAAAATAAATTCCTCATTTACTTATGTGCCAAGAACGTGTAGGGGCGAACCTTGTGTTCGCCCATCGTACATAGGAACGAAAGCGTTATTAGTTCGAGGGCGAACATAAGGTTCGCCCCTACATCGGGCTGGCACATAAGTAAATGGGGAACTTATTTTTCGAGTTTTCCTATGGAATGCTCGGAAAATACATACTCATTTTTCTTGATCGTCCAAAAAAATAAGGTCGTGTAGAGACCTAGCATGCTACGTCTCTACAGTACAATTATCTCAAAACGAACAATATCAATAATGGGGAAGTTATTTTCAGAGCATTCCTTCGCCCTGAAAGGGCTGCAACATAAAAGCCCAGGGCAACGCCCTGGGTAATGTTATAAATGTTTTTCATTAGCCCTGTAAGGGCGGCACATGTTTCAATTTATCTTATTTTATATCGAGAAAACATTTCAATTATTTTTTGTAACCTTCCAGTCGTGTAAATGAAAGGAATACCATGGAAACATCAGACGCAGCGTTAAATGAAGATACCAAAATTGATGAAATAATCAAATTAGACAAACGTTTTGGTCGAATTGCAATAAAAAACAAACTTTTATCGGTTGAACAAGTCAAAGATGCCCTTCGCAAACAAGATTATATTTATAAAAAGTCTAACTATATCGTACTGATTGGCGACTTGCTCGTAGATTCTGGTGCGTTGAAAGAACGATATCGTGATGCGATCCTCAAGCGCCAGAATCGTTTGATCAGTGATGATAAAAAGCACAAAAGCTTTGGTTCCATTGCAGTAAGCAAGGGCTATATTACCGAAGAGCAACTGAATGCCGCATTGAAACTTCAAGCGGAGAAATATAAAGAGAAGCGCAATGTCGTTTTTTTGGGTGATGTACTGGTTGATCAGGGCTTGTTGACATCAGAACAACGTGATGATGTTGTCAAAAAAAGGGAGCAATATCGAAGTTCAAAGAATGACATTGCTCAGATGTCTCATCTGCCCATTAATGAAGGGGAACAGCAAGATTCTGAAAACAAAACAATGCCTGCCCATGAACCTGTAGATCAATTGCAGCAAGAATCATCTGAAAATAAATCAACGTCTGCGCTTGAATCTGTAAAGCAAGAATCACCTGAAAATAAATCAATACCTGCGCATGAATCTGTAGATCAATTACAACAAGAATCGCCGGAAAATAAAGCAATGCCTGCACAAGAATCTGAAGACGATAGTGAGGAGGATGATGAATCCGGTACACTTCAAACAGATTTAAATTTGGAAGAAAATTTAAAAATTGTTTTTTCAGAGGACAATCTGGAGGCATATTTAACAGTCAATGCCATGCTTCCTGTGAGAACACGTTTGATTGATTTGAAACATTTTATTCAATCAAGCGGGATTAATCATGGATTGGTCGATAACAGTACGCTCAAAAAATGGATGCAGAATAAAAAAATGCGTCGGCGCCCCATGTTGATTGCTCAAGGAACACAGCCTGTTCCGCCGAAAGATGCGCGTATGGTTTTTCATTTTGAAATCAATCCGAACAAAGCGGGCACAGAAAAAAAAGATGGCTCCATGGATTACAAAAATAGAGGTGAAATCATTTCTGTGAAAGAAGGCACGCTGCTTGCTGAAAAAATTCCTGTTGAAGAAGGAAAACCAGGACTGGATGTGACTGGAAAAATAATCAATGTACAAAAGCCAAAAGATATTGTGATTAAAACAGGCAAAGGGGTTCACAAATCACCTGATAATTTACAGATTATTGCGAGCGTGAATGGTATGCCAGAAATTGATAGGTCTGGTAAGATTAGTGTCCTTCAAGTACTTGTTATTAATGGCGATGTTGGCATGCAAACAGGCCATATCTTTTTTGATGGTATTGTATCTGTTAGAGGTGAAATAAGTCCGGGCTTTCAAGTCAAGGCAGAAAAATTGGAAGCTTCAGCAATTATGAATGGGGTAGTCACTACGACCGGTGATGTTCTGGTCAAAGGCGGCATTGTTGGTGCAAAGATTCAGGCAAATGGTGAGGTTCATGCCAAATTCTTAAAAGCCGCGCAAATTATTTCTAGACAAGATCTGGTGGTTCAAAAAGAAATTGTTGATTGCATGCTGAACATCGGTGGCAAATGTTTGTGTGAAAGTGGAAAAATTGTCGCATCACAAATATCTGCATCAAGAGGTGTGAAAGCGGCTGAAATTGGTTCAGAGTATTCTTCCTCATGTCAAATTATGGTTGGTGTCAGCTCGAAAATTCAAAAACAGTTGAAGCGCCTTCATAATACATTGAAACATTGTAAAAAAGATGAACAGGCTGATGTCAAGACAGAAATAAGTCGTATCAAAGCACGTGAGTTATCAGGTATTCCTGATCAAACCGCTGACATCATTGCTTCAAAAGGAATAATTGGAGCAGAAATTCAAACAAGAGGTAAAATTGTAACAGGCTTTCTGAAAAATGCGGTCATTGAATCATTAGGACATGTCGTTGTTCAAAAAGAAATCCTGAAAACAAAAATCCAATGCGGGGGGGAAGTCAATGTGAAAAATGGCAAGGTATTGCTTTCCAATATTATATCCCTTTGCGGTATTACTGCAAATAGTGTTGGATCTGAAATTTCCGCGCCATGCAAGCTGAGTTTTGGTGTAAATGAAGCTGTTAAGGATCGACTTGAAAACTATCGAAATTCACTGGAACTTAAATCAAAAGATCTTGAACAATCCAAAGAGTTACTTGAAAACTATATCAAAAAATTCAAAAATTTTGAAACAGACGCACAAGATATCAGTTGGATCAAGCAATATACGAAAAAAATTTCTGGCCCCATGCGACTTAAGCTTGATCAACTGGAACAAATCCCTCCTGAAAGTCGAATGTTAAAAATTAAAGAATATATTGGCACAATGGATGCTAAAATGAAAGCCTCTGATTATACTAAAGAATTTCGTAATCTTCGTCAAATTCAGGAGTATATGGAAAAATATTTTGGTCGTCATCAAAAAATGCACGATCAGATCACCCATGTAGAAAACAAAGTCAAAGACCTCAAATCAGAGATAAAAACACTTCAATCTGATATTAAAGCGCTGGCTGGAACTGCTGCCACAAACCCCGGTGCAAAAATTCACATTCTGGGTCGAATTTTCAGTCGTACTGATCTTAAAGGTCCAGGTTCAGCATTGCTGCTTACACAAGATCTTGGGCCATGCACCATTGCTGAAGAACGTTCAAAAATTGTCATACAAAAAACAGGAGGGGCCCCGCTGAAATCTAAAGGAACTGTCAAACCCAAAAAAAAATAAGGAATCCTCAAGAATAAGCGCCTCAGTTTTACTCAATAAATACATTCCTTTTCCTTGAAAGGCATGATTCTTGATTATGCCCTTTCATTATTTTCAAACGTGCCTTGATGTTTTTCTCAGGTTATGCAAAAATGCAATGAAAAGATCCCTTTTTTTGTTTTCAACAGATGAGTATTATCAGCTTGCATTTAATCTCCCGAACATTTTTATCGGGCCACAATAGAGAGGATTATTATGTTTAAAACACTGAAAACCAGAATGTTGACTGTCCTGATCGGTTTTTTAACACTGACCTGTGTTTTATTTTATATTTTTTTATATGAAGAAATTATCACAACATTAAATCATCTTGGCCTGAACGCAGCGCAAAAAATGCTTTCGTTTGCCATGTTAAATCTTGAGAGCAAATGCAAAGGCATTGATTATTATCAAAATATGTGGATACAACAGAATAATTATGTCATCAAAAATATGACCAACAATCAAAAACAAAATATCTTGATTATTCAGCAACAAGTCAAAGAAAATCTGTTAACCAAAAAACAGGCACAATCCAATATTCTTAACCATATTAATAGTTTTCGATATGAGGAAAACCGATTCTTTTGGATATGTAATGACAATGCAGTCTGGCTGTCGCATCCGGACCCCTCATTTGTGAAACAGGATTGGAGCAAAAAAGTGGATCCCAATGGGAAACCTATTTTACTCCCCATAATCAAAGAAGCCAAAAAGACCGGTCATGGATATTTTACATATCTTGGACGTCGTCCAAAAGACAAAAATTATCAAAAGACCTATTGCTACTTTGAATATATTCCTAAATGGAACTGGATTATTGGAAGCAATTTTTATGAAGACGATATCCAAAAAGGTATTTCTGATCGAAAAGAATCATTACTTGAAGAAATCCGCCATGCCTTTGATCATATTGATATTGGAGACTCCGGGTATTTGTTGCTGTTTGATCAAAGGGGAAAAGTATTATCTCATCCCTATTTACCTGTGGGAACTGACCTTTCCGGCATTGTGAATAAAGTATCCGGACATTTATTGCTCAATGAATTGATTGAATCATCAAGAACTCCTGATAAACCGCTAATATATTTATGGGATAAAGCCACACAACGCGGAGAATTTAAATATTGGAAATATGCATATACTTATCATTACAAGCCATTGAAATGGTATTTGACAGCAACATTCTACAAAGAGGAAATTCATCAGCCTGCTGATGCATTTCTCAAAAAATTCATGTTTATGTCAATGATTTTTTGTATGCTTTTCATTGTACTGTTTGTCCTTTTTGTATCATCCATAAGTTCACCCATACTCAGGCTGGCTTCCTGTATTCACGAGATGGGAAATAATAATCTATATGCCATTTTGCCAGAAAAAGATCTCAAACGAAAAGATGAGCTGGGAATTATTGCCCGAGGTTACGAATCAACACGCAGTTACTTATCAAATATCATTACAGATATGAATCAACATGCGAAAACTGTTGCCCAGGCATCAGAAAACTTTTCAAAAGGTGCCAAAGAGCAATTTACTATGGCTGAAAAAATGGATGAACAGGCTCAAATTACTGTCCAATGTTCAGAAAACAATTTAAAGCATATTCAATTAATTACAAATGAAACTGAGCTTGGAGCCAGGGATATCAATGCGATTCTAAATCGTATCAACCAGTTAAGTGATAATATTAATTCTGTTGCAGAATCCGCTGCACATTCATCCGCAAATATGTCTACGATCAGTAAACTTGTCATTGATGTTTCAGATGATATTTATCAGGTCACTGAATCTATTGAAAATATGGCAGGTGATTTAACCTCAGTGTTCAGGAACTCATCAAACAATGTTGATATTTCTAAAAAAGCAGAAAGCCAGATAGCCAACAGCCTGGGCGCAATGAATAAATTACAGGAGGCCTCAGAAAATATTAATAATGCGGTTCAACTGATCAGTGCCATTTCGAGTCAAACAAATCTATTGGCACTTAATGCAACCATTGAAGCTGTGCATGCGGGTGAGGCTGGTGAAGGATTTGCTGTTGTGGCTGAAGAGGTTAAAGTTTTGGCTTCAAAAACCAATGATGCCAATAATCAAATCCGAAAACTTATTGTTAAAATTAGAGAATATATTGATGCCACAATTCAGAGCATCCATGAAACCAGTGCAGCAATTAAATCAGTGGTTGAGAACAATGTTGCCATTGGGCATTCTATTGAAAATCAACGCGATATTTCCAAAAATTTGTCTGAAGTGATCGAATCTATCTCCAGTGGTGCCAGAAAAAGTGCTCAAAAAGCAAGGGAATCTGATGCCGGCTTAAAAGAAGTCACCTTTTTCTCTGCTGAAGTTGCCGATCTGGCAAAAGAATCCGCAGAAAACGTTGCCCAAACAGCGATTCGGATTAAAGACATTGCTGAAAGCAGTGATGTTGTTTTATCAGGCATTCAAACATCAAATAGTAATATTGTTAAAATCAATGAGTATTCTGGAAATATTACACGCGTTGCAAAAAATAATAATCGAAATGCACAGGAATTGATTAAAATGACAGAGAGTTTGGGTCAAATTGTAAACATCTTTAATACCTGTAATATTGCTGATCCAAAATCAGCCAATTAAAAATCCTCATATTTTGTTTTATCAACTTAGGAAAACTCGAAAAATAAGTTCCCCATTTACTTATGTGCCAGCCCGATGTAGGGGCGAACCTTATGTTCGCCCTCTAACAGAAACCGAAATCAAACCAATGTCCGATGGTGAAGGTAAACCATGAACCCATAACATTGTTTTTTGGATATCGGTTCGTTTTTGGTTTTAGTTCGGAGGGCGAACATAAGGTTCGCCCCTACATTGGTTTCGGACATTGCTATTAAAGCGTTTTCTACTAGATGCGTTCCCACGCTCTGCGTGGGAACGAAAATGGGGAAGTTATCAAAGCTCACAAATCAACTGCTGCAAACGATCAAATTGAAACTGATTGATCCAATCCTTTAAAACAGAAGCTGCCTGTAAATCTTCTTGTTCCAGCTTTGAAATATAATATTTTGTTTTGATGGGATCAAGCATTTCAACAGATTTTTTGAGTGCATTCAACCATTTTGATGGCATTTTTTGAATACTTTTCAATAACCAGTCCTCTTTGTTATTCATTTGTTGAGGCATTTTTTTGTGCCTGCGCGCATGAATGTATTTTCCAATCAATTCGATTAATGTATTCAGTTTAAATGGTTTGACTAAATAGTCATCACATCCGGATGCAATGGCAAGATTTCTGTCATTTTCAAAGGAACTTGCAGATACAGCAATGACGATCACATGATCTTCAGAACGTTCATTTTTTCTGATTGCTTTAATGACATCATGGCCACTGATCTCAGGCATATAAATATCTAACAAAATGAGATCTGGGTGCCAGGTTTTCCATATTTCCAGCGCCGCCTGCCCATCTGATGCTTCTTTTGTATGAAAGCCCAGAATATCCAGGGTATTGATAATAAATTTTCGATTATCAGAAGAATCATCGACAACAAGCACTTTGCTGGTTGTGGTTTCCTGTTGAGGGATATGAATATTTTCACTCTTTGTCTGTAAAATATTCTCTGCAATATTAAAAAGTTCAAGGCGATTTTCCGAATCTTCAATTTCAGGCTTTGTATCATTATTTCCTTTTGAAATACTGGAAATATCGTTAATCATCGTAATAAGCTGTTCACCGCAATGATGAATGGCATTGATATACTCAAGACTTCCATGAGAATAGTCCTTTTTGTATAACATGAGTTGGGTATAACCCAAAATCGCATTTAATGGAGTTCTTAATTCATGGGCTAAATTTCCGATCTTCTTTTCATTTGATAAAAACTTTTTTTCTTTATTTTGATTATGTTCTTTGAGATGATGACAATTCATCATGATTTTCAGGCGCACCATACGTCCATCTGGCCAGGGAATGGCTTGCTCCTGTACGATAAACCATTGTTGGTTTGCTGGATTTAGGAATTCTTTGCGGACTGGTTTTTTTTTGTTATTCTTTTTCGTCAGCAAAGATTTTGAATCTGTGCAGAAATTGCAGGGTCCGGTCTGTTCAAAAGGCATAGATTTCCAGCATAATTTTCCAACCGCATCTCCAATGAGCTGTTTTAATTTTTCATTAATAAACAGCATCTCATAAGTTTGAAAGTCAGATACATAAATGAAGGCATCAAGATGCTTCATTACCAGTGACAGTTGATCTTTATAGTGTGTTGTTTTCATTTATTTTTCTTTTTTCGTTTGCGAATCCTGGGTTCAATATTAAGCTTATTATAAAGTGTTCTGGGATCTATTCCGAGTGCCGCAGCGGTCAAATTCTTTTTTCCTTCATATAATTGTAACACTTTATCGATATAATATTGTTCAAACTGAATGACAGCATCATTAAGAGGCAACGTTTTACTTAAGTCCTCTAAGAATTTTGGATGAATTAAATCAATATCTGAAACAACATAAGCGGCATTTTCTAATTCACCTGTAGTGAAATATCGTCTCAATTCATTAAATAATTCTCGGACATTTCCTGGCCAATGGTAATCCATTAACTGAACAATAATATTCTCGGTGATAATTCTATTATTAAAATTTGGCGATTGAGTTGTTTCGGCAAAATGATTAATAAGTAATGGAATATCCTCTTTTCTTTCTCTGAGTGGCGGCATATTGAGGCTCAAAACATTCATTCGGTGAAAAAAATCTTCTCGCATTTTACCTTGCTTCCGCATTTCGTTAAGATCTTTATTGGTGGCGGAAATAATTCTGACATTGGCGCGTCTTTTTCTTCCTCCAATGGGAATGTATTCACCGGTTTCAATGATGTGAAGCAGTTTGGCCTGCATATTTTTAGTGAGTTCACCGATTTCATCTAAAAAAAGAACACCACCATCAGCCTGTTCGAAAAAGCCCTTACTATTGTCAATCGCACTGTTAAAGGAACCTTTTTTATGACCCAAAAAACTGCTTTCGCACAATGTGTCGGGTATTGCAGCGCAATTAACAGTAATAAAAGGTTTATTGGCGCGTCGGCTAAAAAATTGAATATTTTGGGCGGCCAGTTCTTTTCCAGTTCCTGTTTCCCCATAAATCAAAACTGTTTCATCAGTGGCAGACAGATTAATAATTTTTTGATAAACAGTTTGTATGGCTTTACTTTTACCCACCATATTTCCCAGACGATGCGTACTTGAAATGGATGATATCAGGGATTCATTTTCTCTTTTCAAACGTTTGTTCTCTGTTATATCGCGAAACGCAATAATTTTTAATTTTCGCCCATGAAACATTAAAAATTTTATCCTGACTTCCGCCATCAATATAGAACCATCGGAACGTTGATCGTCTATTTCAAAATAACGTAATCGTTTTTTTGAATTTTTTGCAAGGGCACGCATGGTTTTTGATGAAAAAATGGTGGTCAGTTTTTTATTAACAATCATTTTGCGTTTGTATTTCATTATTTTTTCAAATGCAGAATTGACATCAACAATGACACCATTGTCATGTATTAAAATGCCTTCAGTTGTAGCTTCAGCCAATGTATAAAAACGTTCGCGGGCATGCTTAATTTCCAGATGCGTTTTCACACGCGCAATAACTTCCTCGTTGGCAAAAGGCTTTGTAATATAATCCACCCCACCCGCTTCAAAGCCTGTAACCTTTGCAATAATATCTGTTTTTCCGGTTAAAAAAAGGACAGGAACATGTTCAAACTGTTCCATATTTTTAATGATCCTGCATGCTTCAAAACCATCAGTGCCCGGCATGTTGACATCCATTAAAAATAAATCCGGAATAAATTTTGCTGCTGATTTCAATGCAAGATCAACATTCAGCGCAGTTCTGACATGATACCCTTGTTCAATAAGTATTTCTGATAACACTTTGAGCGTCTCGGGTGTGTCATCAACAATAAGAATATTGTCTGTAAAAGGTGATTTTGTTTTCATGCCTGGTTTTTACCTTGAATGATTGTTTGGACTTTCTGAACCAGCATTTGCCATTCATTTTCAAGCAGGGATATCTCATCCGGTTCATAGACCGACTGCGAACATTGTTGAGATATCAACGCGACAAGTGCTTCACATCGTTTTGCAGCAATGAGTTGAAAGCTTGATTTCAATTTATGGGTCTCCTGTTTAATTTTTTCCGGCGCCCTTTCATTAAAAGTATGTTTCAGATCTGCCATATATTTTGGAATATCTTCAATCGCCATTTCTAACATTTGCTTCAAAAGTAATGTGTCATTGCGCATATTTGACAATGCTTCGTTGATATCAATTACAGGAAGTTCTTTTGTTTCCTCAGTTGTATTGGCATCCTGTGTCTTTATGCCACAAGTCGATATTTTTTTCAAATAATCATCTCCAACATATTGGACATCGACGTCAAGATATTTTTGGATCACAATTGCTAAATGATCCATATGCACTGGTTTTGGAATGTAATCATCAAACCCTTTTTTAAAAATCGATTGCGTTGTCCTTCCATTAATGCTTGCAGAGACAGCAATAATCGGGATATGTTTGGCTTCATCCATTGTTTTGATCCTCTTTAATGTTTCAAAACCATCTAAATTGGGCATTTGAATATCCATTAATATTAAATCGGGCTGTGTTTCAGTCACTTTTTGAATGCAATCTTTTCCATCAACTGCGAGTATGGTGTCACATTGCAATAAGGTTAAAAATTCATGAAGAACAATACGATTATGCAAGACATCATCAGCAATGAGAATTTTTTTTGGGGGATCAGATATAAAAACTGGAATAAGTCCTGTTTCTGCTGATTGCGATTTTTTTTCTTTGATTAAAGGAACAGTGATTTGAAACCAAAATTTGCTGCCCTTTCCCGGTGTACTGTCAACAAAAATAGTGCCACCCATTAACTGAACAATAGATTGGCTGATTGAAAGCCCAAGGCCGGAACCCTCCTGCACTTTGTCTTTCCTGGAAAGTTGTCTAAAGGGTTGAAATATTTTTTCCAATTGATCATGGTCAATGCCAGGTCCTGTATCTTTGATTTCAAAATACAGGTTAACTGTATTCCTTTCCCTTGAATTATCGGAACGTTGCATGCTTTTTACACAAAAATAAACCGCACCTTTTTTTGTAAATTTTACCGCATTTCCCAGCAAATTGATTAACACCTGCTCCAATCGCTTGGGATCTACCATAATAGAATCCGAAAGATTCTGATCAATCGTAGAGGTAAAACGAATATTTTTTTGATCGGCAAGGACACGCATCATTTTTATAACCCGATGAATCAGTGCGTTTAAGTCAATAATACCAGGCATAAGTTCAAAAGAGCTGGATTCAATTTTTGAGATATCCATCAAGTCATTAATCAAAGATAACAAATATTCTCCACTTTCATAAATCGATTGAAACCCTTTTTGCAATTCTTGTGTGGACTTATTGGCATATTGAAAAATCTGTGCATAACCCAATATGCTGTTCAATGGGGTTCGAAGGTCATGGTTCAGACTGGCAAAAAAATGTAATCGATCCCTGTTGGCCTTTTCTGCTTTTTCTTTTTCTTTCTGTAATTCGCTGGTGCGCTGTTCAACTTCTTCCTCAAGTAATTTTTTTTGTTTTAAAACCAACAGCTTGTTTTCTTCAGCTTGTGCTAACAGTTTAGACTGTGACTCCTGCTGTTGTTTTTTGATCACATTGATCTGATGTATAAATGAAAATTGAAAACAAAGAACCATTCCTAAAATGCACATTTCCATTGAACTTTCAGTGAACATATTACTGGGGATGTAATTGAGTCTCAGTAATGAAAACGAAAAAAAACCAGTGACCAGAAACACCCATCCGAATAGATAATAATAAGCGGGTGAATATCCCTTTTTCCATAAATATAGAAAAAAGTAGATAAAGACCACAATGGTACAAACAGCGCAAACCGGAAAAATGGGTTTGACAAAGGAAAACCCCAGCAGTATGCATAAACCCAAAGCAAACCAGATGGTTTTAAATGCCGAAAAAATATATTTATATTTCCGGGGCATTTCTTCAGACATGGGAAAAGATGAAACAAACAGGAGCCCACAGAAAAAAAGAGTGGGGATCAGTATGGGAAAAAAATGTGTAAATACCATATTGAACTGATGATCATTATAAAAAAAGACGCGGCGCGTAAACCCATCAAAGGTAAAACGTATGAAAAATAAGGTCACAATGAATGCGAGGAAATACAAATGATTTTTTTCTTTCTGTGTACCAAACAAGTATAAATGATATAGTATTATCAGTAAAAGAATCCCATAGAAAGTGCCTTTTATGAAATTGAGTTTAAATGATTGTTGAACAAATTTATTTATGGTCTTGATTGATATGGGGAGCGTCATTGGCATCTCTGATTTAAATTTCATCAAAAATGTGTATTCTTTGTCAGGTTGCAAAAGCAGTTGAAAAAGATACCATCGGTAGCTAAAATCATTTGCTTCAAAAGGTGTCAGGATCCCCTTTTTTTTATAAGCAATGATCTGTTGATTCTCCAGTATATACAACTCAATATTCCATAAAAAATAGTATTTAATTTCCATTAACCACTGATCAATATGCGGATTTTTATTCACCACCCGAAACTTGAGCCATATGGCATCATCTGTAAAACCCAGGTTTAAGACGTCATCCCCTGCCGGTATAAAATCATTTTTATGCTGTAGAAGAATACGATCTATTGTTTCCTGATTTGATGGATCTCTAAAAATCGCGGCATGTGAATGAATATCATATTCTGAATCAGAATCAAAGATGACTAAAGGTTGATGGGCCAGACAGGTTGTAGATGCCAAAAAAATGATACATATCAATAATAAAATGTATAAATAGCATACTTTTTTATTCAATGTATCCTCCTTGTATGCTTTTTTTATATTTCTTAAGAAGGCTTGGAAAATCTTATAAATGTATTGTTATTATTTTTATATTATATTATAAACATTTATCTGTCAATAATCTTCATTTCACTCATACAAATGTAACTGGCAAAAAAATCGGTGGTTGTCATATGTGGAACAAAATATTTCTTTATAATGTTTTCATGATATTGTTTTTCAGTAATGGTTTCGTGCTTGCTTTGAATAGTCATTCCATACTTCAGGATTTAATCAAAAAAGGGGAAGAATTCAATAGAAAAGGCAGTTTTACAGATGCTGCCCTGACCTGGGAAAAAGTATTGGCGCAACTCAATTTAAAGCAGGATGCTGATCTTGTGTTAAATGCAAATATTTATCTGGCAAATGCGTATAAAAATTTGGGGATGCACCAAAAAGCGATCCATATATTTAAGGTGGCTGAACCTATTGCTGAAAAGAATAAAGGTGGTGAACAGACAGTATTATTTTATAATGCAGCCAGTGACCTTTTTTCATCAATCGGCATGATTGATCAATCGGTAGCATATCTCAAAAAAGCCGCAAAGCATGCACTTAAGCTTGAAAATGCCTATATTTCATCAAAAATTCTTGTGAACATGTCACTGAATTTTGCATCATTTGGCTTTTTCCAGGATGCCATTGAAGGCTTTGAGATATGTTTGAAAATCATTGACCAGGCCAAAAACAGTTCTACTACACAAAAAATGAAACCCAAAGTATTGATTGAACTGGCACGTGTTAAACTGAAGTGGGATAAATACAGCGCAAATGAAGTCATTTCCGCACTTGATGATGCGAAAAAAGCAATTGATCATATGCAGGAATGCCATGATAAAGCAGGTTTTTTGATTTCAATCTGTGCGATTGCCAAAGAAGCAAAGATGATATTTCCGGATTCTGGTTACTATTTAACAAAATTCTGTTTCAATGGTTTGGCTGATGCCAACAGAATTTCTGAAACCCTTTCAAATAAAAGACTGATTTCATATAGCGCTGGTGAGCTTGCCAATATTTATGAAATGCAAAAAGATAATCAGTCGGCCATCAAACTCACAAGAAAAGCCATCTTTTTTGCAGGGGATACCCACAAAGATCTCTTATATCGCTGGCAATGGCAATTGGGAAGATTATTCAAAACAACCCATCAAGCAGATCTTGCCATTCAATCATATTCAAACGCCATTGCAACATTAAATCCCATTCGTAATGAAATCACGCGCGGATATCGGCATCGCAGGGATATATTTCATCAAAGAATCAAACCTGTCTATCTGGGATTTGCTGAATTACTGATTGAACAGGCTGAATTAATTGCCCCTGATCATCCTTTGCATCAAAAGAAACTCCAGGAAGCAATCCATGCCATGGAGCTTTTAAAAAAAGCAGAATTGCAAAATTATTTTGAAGACGAATGTGTGACGCACACCCAAAGCGCTGCCAGGAGTTTATATCAGGCGCCTGAAAACACAGCGATCCTCTATCCCATATCATTGCCCGATCAATTGGTTTTATTGGTAGTTGTTTCTGATGGCATCAACGTGCTTAAAGTACCGGTACATTCTGATATACTCATGGAAACCGCCTTACAGTATCGCAAACATTTACAGATACGTGCAGAAAATCTGTTTTTGATATCCGGCCAAAAACTCTATCAATGGCTGATTCTTCCAGTAAAACCGCTCCTGGTGGATTTCAAAATTGATACCCTGATTATTGCATCAGATGGGGCCTTACGCTTAATTCCTTTTTCAACCCTGTTTGATGGCACAAAATTTCTCATTGAATCATATGCCATTGGAACAATATCATCATTTGAACTGACTGATATGAAAGCATCACAACGACAACCAGTTACCCCACAGGATGATATCATTCTTTTGGGCGGCCTATCTGAAGCTCGAAAGGGTCATACACCATTGCCTAATGTCAAAACTGAATTAATGAACATAAAGGAAATAATGCAGGCTAAAATTCTGTTGCTAAACAAAGACTTTACAGTTGATAAGCTCTCCCGGGCCTTTAAAAATAGAACATATCCAATTGTCCATTTTGCATCACATGGCATGTTTGGGGGCTCCTCAAACACCAGTTACCTCCTGACATATAACAATATGCTAACAATGAAGCGTTTGGAATCATTGATAAAAATTGGTCAATTTCGTAGACAACAATTGGAATTGCTGACATTCAGTGCATGCCAAACCGCAATGGGAAATGAAGGTGCGGCGCTGGGGCTTGCCGGTGTCGCAGTCAAGGCCGGTGCGCGCAGTGTGGTGGGCACCTTATGGTATGTTGATGATGAAGCCTCTGCATCTATTTTAAAAGAATTTTACCATCATATTCAACAAGCGGATATTTCAAAAGTGAAGGCCTTGCAGTATTCACAAATTAAAATGGTGAATGATTTATATTATTGGCATCCGAATTATTGGGGGCCTTTTGTTTTGATTGGGAATTGGTTATGAATTACAGAAAAATATCGAGGGTATTGGCTTAGGAAAACTCGAAAAATAAGTTCCCCATTTACTTATGTGCCAGCCCGATGTAGGGGCGAACCTTATGTTCGCCCTCGAACTAATAACG
>Ga0272440_1000899_pt1 | contig 25024 bp, 15 predicted proteins | sample SSMMMBAug17_FD_192440 | JGI IMG/M metagenome (GOLD analysis project Ga0272440, IMG submission 192440) | Marine sediment archaeal communities from Little Sippewissett salt marsh, Falmouth, MA, United States - SSM-MMB-Aug17 | ecosystem: Environmental > Aquatic > Marine > Wetlands > Sediment ...
CTTCCAATTGCCGTCTGAACTGATAATGCTATTACTTGTTGTAAATGTGATAGGGTCACCTTCTATAGTGATGCAATTCACACCTGTTTCATTCTCATAAATTGTGTATGTAGATCCAATATCACCGTCATTCAATGCAATTGTTGTTATTTGATTTAAAGTGTCTTTAAAGTAGGTTTTAAATAAATCAGTCTCCCCCACTTCCAAAAACCAGTCTCCATTTCGCTCTAAACTACCAGTTATATTTGTCGATGCCGATATTTTTCGTTGCGTTTGTTGCGCCAATTGAGAAAGCAAAACCTCATTCTTTCCCAAATAACACCCCAATAAATCAATACGTTCATATGTATATTTTGAAATATTTAACCAAAAATTAGACAACAAAGGATTGTTAAAGGACTTTTGCGAAACACACCCATCCTGAGTCAAACAAAAACCACCATAATGACCATGCGTGGCAAAGGCAATACTTTCAAAGGAGTTAACATCATACGCCTCCATAAGTTTTTCAATAGACAACTGTAAATCTTTCAATGAGACGATTTGAGGATCATACACAATCGCAATCGTATTCTCAGAAGCAGCCTGACGTAACTGAATAGATTCGTCTATTTCGGTTAAAGCATTGTCTATATCTGATGATATCAGCAACAATCGATTTGGATTTCCCAGTACCGAAATCTGTGATGGGTTAATTGAGTCATTAAAATTTTGCATCTGCGCTCGGGCAGATGATTGACCATTCAATGGAACGATACCTATTATGATAAACATAAACAGGATGATCCAATGATAGAATCCACTTGATTGTTTTCGTTTCGATGTCATTTGTCAACTCCTTTGTTTGGGTGATATTTGGTCTATAATTTTGTTCAACCTTAATTACTTTTGTTGTAAATATTACTATCTAATCGCCATAAACAAAAAAAACCCTTTTGATTGATATTATTCAACCAATTGAGTTTATGTATAATTAATTCACATAATTGTTATTTCTGATTTCATGTTCATATCCAGTGGCTAATAATTATCAGAGTATCCTTACAGTCTGTTATCCATTATTTTAATCGTCAAAATATTAGAATATAATTATTAAAAAAATGTTTAGCCGTCAGTTTTGTAAATTAAAACTACAAATTGATGCAAATAATAATCCAATGAATTACATTCTCATTTTTTTAGATATAAGCCATTGATATTTAATTGTATTTTCACTGAGGATGTTTTTGTTTATTTTATTTCTAACTGGAAATTTAATCGTTTTCCTGTAAAGAACCCTTACACTTTACATGTAAAGATATAAATAATTGAGCGTTCAGTTTAATTATTCAATATATATAAAAAAAAATACATTTGCAAGTTTTTTTTAACCTTAACAAATTCTAAACATTTCAAGACCAGACTATTCGAATATGAGTATCTTCATTATGGAAAAAGGCAGCTTACAAATATGGATGGAATAACAAACTGATTTCATCAATGTAAATCTTCAGCTTTCATCAATGACAACAAACTAAAACTGCCAAAAATGATGTTGGTACTCCATGCGGCTAAAAAAGAGGGTAATTGTCCGGCATGTCCCAATGATATACTGATACTATTCATCATCCAATAAAAAAAAGCTGCTACTACACCAAATACAATAGGTTGTGCAAGTCCACTGATTTTAGTTTGCTTTAATGCCGTGCCAGAACCAATGATACTCATGATGAAACAAATGAATGGGAAGGCCGTTTTAGCGTACAAATCAACCTCATAGATGGTGGCATCGTAGCCTTCCTGGCGTATCTTTTCAATATACTTTTTTAATTCTACATAACTCATTTCTTCAGACTTTTTGGAAACCCGCACCAAGTCTGATGGTTCGAATGCCAAGGACATGATAAGTTTATCCGGATATGTTACTTTTTTGGTTTCACCTGTTTCTTTCAAGAATTGATAAACGGGTGATTCAAAAATCCACTGCTTATCCTCATAGTAAGCGTCTTTGCAATCCAATCGTCGGGTGAGTTTAAATTGATCGTTAAAAAAATAGAGGGTAATACCATGCGCAGTTTGCTTGCCAGAATGAAAATATGTGATGTTGGCGATCAGTCCTTCACCTCGAATCCATATATTCTTTTCACGTGAAGTGTGACCTTTTTGATTTTTTATTTCTTTATACCAAATATAGTTGGCTTTATCTGCAGTCAAGGGAATGATAAATTCAGTGAGCATAAACATAACGACAGTAGATACAACTCCAAACAAAACGACAGGTTTAAGAATAAAATAGATACTTATTCCACTGCCTTTAATTGAAACAATCTCATTATTCTTAATCATTAACCCAAATGTAATTAACACAGCCAATAATACACAAATTGGAAGAATCTGGCTTAAAATAAAGGGAACTTTTAGTAACATATATTCAAAGAATCGGGAGTAAGGCAGGTCGGTCTCCATGAAATTGTCAATTCTTTCAATAAAATCAATTAGTAAAAAAATCATACTTATTGCGAGCAAAACGATAATGAATATTTTGCTCGTCTGTGTTATAATATATTGATGCAACAGACGCATAAAGTTATCATTAATAAGTGATTATTTTTTTTCAACCATCTGGATGTAATCCACTAAAATCTGACTACTTTCCATTAAAATGGCGTCAATTTCTTCTTCTTCATTTTCTTTTTTGCTATTGTTTGATGATTCTGTATCTTCTTCATCTTTTGTTTCCAACTCTTTTAAGGGTTTTAAGCCTTTTGCCTTTCTTTTTTTATTCTCCCATGAGAGTTTCCATTGATCAATTTCATCTCGCTCTTTTTTGCGCCTGGCCTCACACAAAGAAATACGTGTTTTTTCTTGTTGCTTTTCTCTAAATTTCAGATTGGCTTTCAAATATTCAAATTCAACATTGTTTTGAATCCGCATTTCATGGCTTTTTTTTAACTTAACAATCATTTGAGGTTCAACTTTATAAATTGCATAGTCAGCGGGTGCAATCGAATCACATTTCATCGCATAAGGAAGCGTATTTTCCCCTATTTTTTCAGGATTGTACATTGGGGGAAATGAAATATCAGGTAGAATTCCCTGATATTGAGTGCTTTTACCAGATATTCGATAAAACTTCGCATGAGTTATTTTTAATTGCCCTTGTTGCAAATCTAACAAGGATTGCACAGTCCCTTTACCAAAGCTTTGTGTGCCAACGATCAAGCCGCGATGGTAGTCTTGAATCGCCCCTGAAAAAATTTCTGAAGCTGACGCACTCATTCGATTCATCATGACCAATAAAGGACCATCATAAACAATGTCCGAGTGTCGATCAAAGTACCGTGTCACCCGGCCGCTACTTTCCCGAACTTGTACAATCGGTCCTTTTCTGATAAAATGACCGGTCAATGCATTGGCTTCCTGTAGGGCCCCACCGCCATTATCTCTTAAATCAATCACAATACCGGAGATGTTTTCTTTCTCAAGCTCATTTATCAATCGATTAACATCCCTTGATGTACTTTTATAATCGGATTCACCTTCATGGTAAGCTTTAAAATCAAGGTAAAAAGTAGGAATATCAATTACACCAATGTTATACATTTTTTCGTTTCGCTTAACAGGTACGACTCTTTTATGAGCTGCTTGCTCTTCAAGTTTAACTTTATCACGCGTAATTTTAATCACATTCGTCGTTTGGTCATCAGCAGCACTTGCTGGAATTATCCTTAAATAAACAACCGTCCCTTTAGGACCACGAATTAAATGGACAACTTCATCTAACCGCCAACCAATCACATCGACAATATCATCCTCAGCCCCTTGACCAACACCAACAATTCGATCCCCAGGCTGAAGTTCTCCCGCTTTATCCGCTGGTCCAGCGGGGACAAGACGCAAAACCTTAGTGAATTCATTTTCTCGTTGAAGGACTGCGCCAATACCTTCAAGGGAAAGACTCATTTGAATATTGAAATTTTCAGACGCACTAGGAGAAAAATATTGCGTGTGGGGATCATACACCTGTGTCATGGCATTCATATATATGCGAAAAGCATCCTCACTATTTGTTTGGCTCGCACGATTGAGCTGACTACGATACCGCTTTCGAAGCAATGAAATAATGTCTTCCATTTTTTTTCCAGAAAGTACCAGATTCAGCATCTCATTTTTAAGGCGTTTTCGCCATAGCTCATTTTGCTGTTTGATCGATTGCGGCCAGGATGCTTCTTCCCGATCTGTTTCAAAATATTCTTCTTTTGTAAAATCTACTTTTTTCGCATCACTTTCAATGTAATTCAACGTAAAAATCATTCGCTCAATAACACGCTGTTGATATTGGTTAAAAATTTTATAAGCAAGAACAAGATCAGATTTTTTCATTAAATCATCAATTTGTTTACGATAGGGTGAAAAGGAATCTATATCTTTTTTTAAAAAATATAAACGAGATGGATCTAAATCTGACAGATATGTATCAAAAATAATTTCAGACAAATCATCATCAAGTTTTATTTTTTCATAATGATGATATTTTAATTTATATACAATGCTTTTTAATATGGACGCATGTTCGGATTCCGGTTTTAGTCGAGTAAAAAAATCTTGTTTCTTTAATGGTGAATCACCAAGTAACGCAGCATGAATATCTGCATATGCCATTTGATGGGCCAGGAATGTGATGATCATCCCTGTAAATAGTAATTTGATTAAACGATTGTTTGACATTATTATTCCTATAATTGTTTTATAAAAATTTTTCTAATTCATTTGCAAATATGACTCAAAATAGGATTGAATCATATCTAAAATTCTTTGATCTGTCTCTTCTTGCAAAATATCATCCAATAAATGGGCAACGCCAGGATCATTCCTACTGGTAATAGCCTTGATAATTTCTTGCCGTATCTCCAGGTCATCTTCAACATAATACTGATTAATCAACCTGGCTGAAACATTTCCTGTTAAAGCGTCGGGTGATGCCATTTCGGATTCTGACAGAGACTCTTTTTCATTTTCTGAAAATTCATCACTTTCATTTAATGGGGTATCAAGCTTGCCAATGGCCTGTATAGCTGATTTTCGAATTAAAGGTGAATCCGAATCAATATAAGGTAACAAATAATCTAATCCTTCTGGCATGCTGGCATTCCCCAATGCCTTTATACAAACAGTCATATGATGTTCATCAGAATGCTTTTGCAACAATACGATCAATCGATTGTGAATAAAGTTTGCGGCAACCGAATTATTCGCCCTATACAACGTCTGATTGATTAAACCAAGAGACAGGATGGCTGCATCAGAACGATTCATTCCCTGAATATCTGTACTTTCTTGCTCTTGAGAAATTAATTGAAATAATCGATCAATCAATATCGGCTTTGGAGATGCGATTCCACCAGCAGAAACCGCTGCTTTCAACCGAATATCAGGCGACTGGTTATAATCGAGAAAAATATTACTAATTGCCCCCTGAGCCTCTTCATGACCGATCATTTCCAAAATTAAAATTATGTTTTCGGCTGTACGTTCCTGAATATTGAGATTTTTTATCAGGTCAGGAATAAACTCGGCTTCTTCAGGGAATTTTGTCAGAAATTGTTTTAAAGCCCGTATATGATCCAATATCACATCTTGCGATACATTTTCAAGAATATCTTTTTGGAATAATTCCAGTTGACTGGATAAAGCCATTCGTTCAGAATGTTGATTTTTCTTATTTTGCGATAATCTTTTTTTCTCATTTTCATTTCTTGAAAACGAATCAATGATATCATCAACAGACATATCAGTTTCCCAAATAAACAATTCCGAATCAAGTTGTTGTCGATCAGGGGTTAACAATATTTTCGTTTGTCGTCTATACCAGACAGCATGTTGTGAAACAAATATTGAAAAAGTTTCTTCACCAGCATACGATTCTATCCATGAGGCGCCATCACTAGAAAGTGTTATTTGATGGTTAGAATGCTCAATGATGCCCCTAAATTGAAAGTGTTCTGTTTTAAATATGGTATGATCCAGGTCATTCAAAACAATGCACCGGATATTTTGTTTAATCAACGCCTGACATGAATGTGGCTCTAACATGTATTCTACTTTATATTTTCCAAAGGCATGTTGTTCTTGAGATCGCCATTTTTTTTTCTTCACCTGATTTTCATTTGAAGGAACGACAGTTTGCAACACATAAATTATTTCTGATAACGAAATCCGACTTTGATTGTCTAAATGTGGCGGAAAATAAAATTTTTCAGGTAAACCATTGGCATGCATGGCAACCAGAAAAAAAGGTCGATAAATGGCTTCTAGGTCTTCATCACGTGACAATGTATCCGTTGTATCCCCTGCACGAACATTAACATTGGATAGCTGACACCCCATATAGACGAAATCTTCTGAACCGCTTTTTCCAAATATGCGAATATTCATTGTACAACTGATCTCCATATGAATCTGCAACGCATAATTGTCTTTATCACCTACCTGCCCTTCGAGTGCTGATGGATATGTCTGATCAATTTTAACGATATCAAGATGATACATTTGCTTTGCAGCGATTTGCCAATTTAGCTTTATTTGACAGTCTATATCAGATGGCGTTGACCGGTTCTGAACTCTAAAAGCAGAATCTTTGGAAAAAAAACGATCATACTCATCTTGACAATAGTAATAATAGACAACACCCGCGATTAGCAGAGTTGCAATTGTCAATAAAAAACGTTTTCGCTTGCCTGTTTGTGCTTCATTATTCATTATAATGATCCATCCATCATGACATATATGGCAACCATAATTAAAATCAGTAAAAAAAACCACAACAAAAGATTACCTTTTTGATGAGAATTAGCTGTTATTTGATCTATTTCCTCATCTGGTTGTTCACTCGGTATTATTTTCTTATCCGGAAGTTTGTTTACTATCAGGGATTCTTGTATGGCTTTTTCAATTTCATCAGAATAATGTCTGGATAAATACAAAAAGCGTCTGGCATCCTTGCATTTTTCATCCATATATACGACACGCAGAAATAAGTCGCTGGCATTTTGATACTGCCCGGCCACTAACGCATCTAATGCTCTCAGATATATTTGGCAAAATAGTATTCGATTTTGAAGTTGTTTGACCTTGTTGGTGGCTTCAGTCAGTAAATATGCATTTAATTCGTGACTCAGGATATCTTTTTCATAGGCAATTTTTTTCTGGAATGCTTTAACTTTTTGATGTTTTAGTATCAAGTGAATATATTTTTCATGAATTTCACGTACATCGGGATCAAGTTCCAGGATTCTTTCATAAACAATTAGCAAATGATTATTCTGATCGTTTAAATCTGCATATCTTAGTTTGATATTCTTTAAGTGAGCATTGGTTGGAGAATGACGATATTCATCAATTGAATACGCATATAACGCTTCAAGTGAATTGGCTTGAATTTTTAATGCATTAATCAATCGGGCCCTGGCAGCATCGGGTTTCGTTTTGTATAATTGTTCAAGTATTTTTTGCGCATTGATACAATGGTCTTGGGCAATTAATATATCTGCAACCATTTGATTGGCTTCAGTATGTTCAGGATGGATACGTATAATATGATGCCCCACCTCAAGTGCATCATTTATTCGATTGGCTTGAAACAACTGTGAAGCTGCCTGGTATAAATAGTCACTCACGAAAGGAAGTGAATCAACATCGCTAAGAATCGTTTGAATCGGATGATTTCTTCGAATCCAAGCTCTAAAAAAAGCACAATTCAGTTGATACCCATTTTTTGATTGCGTTATAAATTGCCAAATTTCCAACATCTGAAGCGCATGTTTTAAACGTTCGTAAAACAATGAATTTCGTGTTTCATCAAGACGTTGTTCTATTTGCCATTGACTGAGACTTTGATCTGACTCAGCCAGGCAAGCTGCCAACAGTTTTTGTTCAGTCGAAAATTTTTCCCAGATCAATTTCATGTTTTTTTCATAACGAAGCATCACACCTGAAAAAGTTTGGTCAGGAGATGCACCATAGGGAAGATTTCTAAATTCACGACAAACAGCATCAACGATCAATGGATATCCGCCCGAAAAACCATGAATGGTCTCAATAATTTTTTCCGGCCATTGGATTGAATTATTTCGTTCAACATATCGAACCAAAACCATTGTTTCATCAAAAGACATTGGGGAGAGATGATGTAGGCGCAAGTTCGAAAAAAATTGCATATAGATATCAGTGATGTCTGCCGAGAATTTACCACCAGTAAGGATAAAGAAAATTTTACCCGAAAAACGTGACAATGTTGTTTTTAACCATAAATAAAAAGGATGAATTTTAGAAGAAGTCGAATCATTTGTATCAAACTCATCCATACAAACAATCAGGCGTTGATCAGATTTAAGTTTTTCATGAATAAATGGTAAAAATCGTTGTGAAAAATCATGAACAGGATGGTCCGATAATTCAAAATCAGTCCCCATATAAGCGCATGCATGTTTCATTATTTCAGAAACAATTGTTTCAAGGGATGTGTCTTTATACAAATACGGCTCGACATGAACAGGGACATGTATTTGTTTCTGATGAATAAGGCGACAAAAGCCCTCTAAAGCTGACGTTTTTCCAATACAAGGTTGGCCATACAAGAAGGCGCCATTTTCATCAGGATTAGCCGCCAGGGTCAACATTTGCTGAAAAAATAACTCACGCCCCACGACATAGGTTTCTTTTTGTGTTTTGAATATTTGAGCAAACATGAATAACCATATTCTCTAGTAGTTTTCTGAAGATATCAACCGCTTAACACGCAACAAAACCGGTGGATGAGAGTAATTCAAGAAAACGTATAGTGGGTGCGGTGTCAAATTCGACAAATTTTGAACAGACAATTTTTTCAAAGCAGATATCAAGTCATTTGGGTTCTTCGTTGTTTTCGCTGCAAAAAGATCAGCCTGATATTCATTGTAACGGCTCAGGCTTTGAAGAATAAGGCCCAGAAAGAAATCAATGGGCGTAAACAGCATTCCAAAAAAAATCATCCCGGCATAAACAGAAGATTGTTTCATAAAAAAGGCATCAAAAAGACCACCATAGGTTATAAATATGGACAATAAATAAAACATCAGACCAGAATAAAGAATACCTATTGCCATATTAATCAATATATGTTTCTTTTTAAAATGCCCCATTTCATGAGCAAGAACACTTACAAGCTCACTATTATTCAATTGATCTACAAGGGTATCATATAATGCAATACGTTTATTTTTTCCAAATCCAGTAAAAAAAGCATTGGACTTACTTGATCGTTTTGAGCCATCAATAATAAACACATTTTTCAAAGAAAAATGAATGGAGCTGGCATAATCTAATATCATGTCTTTCAATTCGCCCGCTTCAAGCGGTGTAAATTTATTAAATAATGGCATGATCCAGGTTGGTGCGATAAATTGGACAATCAGAACAAATATAGTAACAACAACCCAACAATACCACCACGCATTTCCTCCGGCTACTTCAAAGAAATAAAATACGCCTGCGAGTAAAGGTGCGCCAAAAACAAGTGATAAAACAAGGCTCTTTACTATATCTATAATGAATGTTTTTATTGTGGTTTTATTAAAGCCAAATCTTTCTTCAATAACAAAAGTTGAATATACTGAAAATGGCAGAGAGATTACTAGTTTGATCAAGCCCAGAATACCAACATAAAGCAAGCCAGATCCAACTTCACCAATTTGATAAGAACGAACCCAGTCATCTAGATATGCAAATCCATGACCAAACCAAAAAAACAAAATTAACAACAGATCAAATGATGATGCCCACCATTCAAATCGGGTATTGATTTTCAAATAATCCTGGGATCGCGCATACCGATCTGCATCATAAATATTTTTAAACGTCTCAGGGACTTCAGGGCTCAAGTGCTTGAGATTAAGGATATCTGCTAAAAGGTTTAACAGATAATCGACAATCAACGCAATGAGAATAATCCAGGCAATCCAATTCATCCTAATAACCTCAGAGTTTCTCAAGCAGGCGATGAAAAAACTTGTGCCTGCAAATGTTTTTTACATTTCGATTTAAAATATCAATAAATACTATAAAATTACTATAACACATTTTCATTGTGGCTGGGCTCAAAAGCGATCAGAAAAAAGAAAATGCCCCCGGCAGGAATCGAACCTGCGGCACAAGGATTAGGAATCCTATGCTCTATCCACTGAGCTACGGGGGCTAAATATTATTCGACATACACCATCTGTCCTGGAAATATTTTGCTACCCGGATTCATCCGATTTAATCGCAAAAAATCAGCCAATGTCATGTTATGCTTCATTGCAATCTGAAAAGGACTGTCTCCTTTTTTTACACGATATTGATGATTCCTGCTTGAACTTATTTTGGTGTTGACCGGTATTTTCAATCGTTGACCAATTCTTAATTGTGTAGAGGACAGATGATTCATTCGTACGATATTTTTTGTTGTCGTATCATATTTTCTGGCTAAATTCCAGAGAGAATCGCCTTTTTTCACATCGTGTGTAAAAAGTCTAGACCGTGTTTTTTTGCTTCGTCCATAATATGTATCACGTTTCTTTTGAGAATAATTATTATTCGGTATTTTCAAGACCTCTCCGACTTTAATTCGACTTCCTTTTATACCATTAGCAGCCCTGAGATTTTTTACATCGATGCCAAACATATAAGCGATATTTGACAGTGTATCCCCTTGTCGAACGCGATAATAGGGTTTATATGACTTTGTTTTTTTTGAAGAATTAGATTTACGTTGATATGGAATTTTGAGATTTTTACCAGCGATGATTCGATTGCTTTTCAATCGGTTTGCATACCGAATATCTTTGATTTTTACCCCATATCGTTTCGCGATATTCGAAAGGGTTTCCCCTTTTCGCACACGATGATACTTTCCCCTTGAACGACTTGATAAACCTGCCAAAGAAATTTTATCCACTTTTGACAGCAATTCATCTTTCTTTCCAATAGGTACTTTTAGCGAATAAGACTCTGGTGGAAGTATTCGATATCGCAACTCGGGATTCAAATGATACATTGTTTTTGATGAAACTTGAATGTGCGCAGCAATATTTTTAAGGTGAACTTGCCGACTAATTTCGACTTCTTCAACAGGCGGTGGTTGATCCAGATCATTGGGATTAAAACCACATTGTTTCATATGATTGATGATGTACAATGTTGCCAGATACCTGGGGACATAACGTGCCGTTTCACGCGGGAGCCGATCATACAGGTCCCAAAAATTATCCAAATATTTTATATTTTGACGCTGAATTTTTCGAAGAACACGACCTTCCCCACAATTGTAAGCTGCAAGCACGGTTGTCCAGTCTCCAAAAATACGATGCAACTCTTTAAGATATGCAATGGCTGCAAGGGTTGATTTATAAGGATCCATTCGTTCATCAATAAATCGCGTTCGTTTTAATCCAAATTTATACCCGGTGGATGGAATAAATTGCCAGAGACCAAGAGCACGAGATCTTGAAAGCGCTTTAACTTTAAATCCACTTTCAATCAAAGGCAGCCAGGAAAGCGCTTCTGGTAATCCAGCTTTTTTAAGTTCCCTCACAATCATAGGCCTATATTGACCAGAACGTCGATATGAAGCCCTAAAAAAAGTACGTTCAACGCCGGTAAAACGTTTAATCTCCCGCCTGACATGCTCGTTCAAAACAATCGGAATTGCTTCATGCGTACCTGTAACAACAATATTTCTTGAAGCATAAATTTCTAGTATGCGTCTTGAAATCATAAACCGCAAATCTTCTTTTTGTTGAAAAAGAGCAGGGTTTTCTGTATTGATTCCTAGAATTAATTGATAAGCTTGGTCCAAAGCATCAATCGCATGATCGAGTTCACCTTTCTGCCAAAACTCCTGACTTGCTTCGCAAAACTCAAGTGCTTCGTCCAACGATTTTTGGGCCGGTGATACTTTTGGATACTCAGAAAATGACTGTACCTGAGATTGAGCTGTCAGTTTTGATTTCGGCTCAGGAAATGGCTCCTGGATATTCATCTCCATAGGGTAATTGTCTTCAGTCATTAATTGCGCCGCTTCAAAATCCGGTGTGTCTGGTGAACTTTCTGTATACGGATCGCCATGACTTTCCTGCTCAATGTCATTTTCAGACGCCGCTTCGAATCTATAGATTTCTGGCTGTTGATTATCAGGAATCAATGCTGTTTGACATCCAAAGCAAAGGCTTATGATTATGAAAAACAGATAATGCAACGTATATTCCTCCACTTTCTTTTTTTGGTGGTGATTTAACACCTATTTCAAATTAAAACATATATTTTAACCTTTATTATAAATCATATTTTTTCAGAAGACGCAATAAGAAATTACTGATAGGTTCAATAATCTTGATTTTTTATACGAATAGTTGATCCAGTATACCGATCAAACGGTCATCATGAATTGGCGTTATTGATCAAGATTCCTTATTCACCGAATTTTTAACAATACTTTCTTTTTTTCTACAAATGAGAGTTTTTACATAAGAAATGTATAACTCGTATAATTACAGCATGATACCTATTTATACATATTATTTATGGGTATACTTCTAAAAAAAGAAAAGATTTATAAAAAAAAATCAAATCTTCTCTTGACAATAGATTGATTTTACTATTTTATACTCCACGAAAAGGATATATTTATTTTTTTATTACTTTATACTATTATTTTAGGAGGTTTACATAATGACTAACGAAACAATAAAAGCCATGGCAAACGCATTGGCAAATATTGGAAAAGAATTGAACGTTATCTCAACGCGTATGTTAGAGGCATGCGAAACAGAAAAATTGGAGACACAACATCCAGAACCTATTGTAGAAGCGAAGCAAGAAACAAAAGCGGTCAAACCTGTTTCTACAAAAAAGGCAAAGAAACAAAAAACAGAGAAAAAGAAAAAACTGATCAAAAAGACAAAAGAGCTAACTGTTTTAGATCGTGTCTACAAAGTTATCAAAAGGAGTAGAAAAGGAGCGACAGTTGAAAAAATCAAAGAAGCAACCAAGCTGGATAAGAAACAAATCAGTAATTCCTTGTATAAACTAAGTAAAAAAGGAATGATAAAAACAATATCAAGGGGAGTTTACGTTCCCGCTGATGACAATTAAAATCAGCCCGCATGTACTTCGGTTGGAATATCAAGAATTCAGAAAAAATTCCAACTGAAGTACATGCTTACCATGTCAATAATAAATATCCATTTTTTGTCATAGATTTATGATAACTAATATTGCACATAGAGGCGCAAGGTTACTTGCACCCGAAAATACGTGTGAATCCGCACAATTCGCCAAAGAATCTGGTGCGCATATGTGGGAAATTGATGTACAGTACAATGCTGACAAACAAATAGTGGTCATCCATGATGATACTTTGGAAAGAACAACGAATGTGCATCAATTTACTGAATTCAAAGCGAGATTCCCATGGCGCGTTTGTGACTTTACAAGTGATGAACTGCAAAAGTTAAACTTTGGCGATGCCTTTAACAATACAAATCCAACGAAACCTTCCAAAAAATATGATGTGCCGATACTTGATACTGCAATTACCTTCTCAAAAGAAATTGGAATTGATATAAATATCGAGATTAAGGATATAGAAGGTCGTCCCGGTCATAAAAAAATTGCCACGCATGTGTATGACACAGTCCAAAAAAATTCATATTTACCCCATGTTCTTTTTTCATCATTTAACATTGATTATCTCTTTCAAATCAGAAACATTGATCTGAATGCTCGCATTGCATTATTGTTGGATCAGCCTGATGATGATTTATTCCATTTACTTGATAGACTAAATGCCCAGGCTTATCATCCTCATTTAAATATCATTGAACGTTCGCTAGTTAATCAGTTGCATCAAAAAAAAATACAGGTCAATGTATGGACATTAAACAACAAAGATGAGATGAAAAGATTTATCAAAATGGGTGTGGATGGCATCATAACAGATGACCCTGCTTTATTGAACTCATTAAACAAAGCATAAAAATGGATTGTATTTGGAACAAAAGGACTGTTTTGATCTGCCTGACAGATCAAACTCACCAAATGTTAATATAAGGAGATTATTAAGCGTATGAACTCAGAAAATCAAAATTCTCAAGATCTCTTCCGAATTGTAATTATCGGCGGTGTTGCAGCAGGTGCGTCAGCAGCTGCACGTGCACGTCGTTTATCTGAAAAAGCTTCAATAACAATTCTTGAACGTGGTGAAGATATATCATTTGCCAATTGTGGATTACCATATCATATTGGCGGTGAAATCGCCGAACGATCCGCCTTATCCATCCACACCCCAGAAAGTCTTGGAGAACTACTGAATATTGATATTTTTATTCGGACTGAAGCAACAAAAATTGATACGACCCAAAAATTAGTCATTGCGTATGACCATAATGAAAATAAAGAGCATCAATTTCCTTATGATAAATTATTACTCGCTCCAGGAGCAAAACCTATACGTCCCCCAATGCCTGGTATTGACGATCCACGAATCATGATATTAAGAAACCTTCAGGATATGGACAATATCAAGAACAAGGTATCTTCTGCAAACAACATATTGGTTATTGGCGCCGGGTTTATTGGTTTGGAAATGGTAGAAATGCTCGTTCATCTCGACAAAAAAGTCCATCTCGTAGAACTTCAAGATCAGGTACTTCCAGTTCTTGACAAAGATATGATAAAACATATTCAAGTAGAACTATTAGACAATGGCGTAAATCTAGTATTAGGAGATGGTATTGCATCATTTGAATCAAAGGAGAAAACGCTACTCGCGCATCTGAATTCAGGCACAACCATTGAGTCAGATTTAGTGATATTGTCTATCGGCGTACAATGTGAATCCAAATTGGCTGAAAAAGCCAACCTGGAATTGGGAATTCGCAAGTCAATTAGAGTGAATGAATACCTCCAAACATCAGATCCGGATATTTACGCAGCAGGTGATGTCGCCGAGACAGCAGATCCCATTCTCAACAAACGTGTCATTGTACCTTTAGGCGGTCCAGCCAATCGACAGGGGCGTGTCGCTGCAGATCACATGCTTTTAGGAAATAAAGCGAAACCCTATCCTGGAACGATTGGCACATCTATTGTGCGCGTATTTAGCCTTGCAGCCGGTATTACTGGATATTCTGAAAAACGTTTAGCCTCTGAATCAATCGAATTTAAGAGCGTAATCGTTACCGCCAATCAACATGCAGGGTATTACCCTGGTGCCGTTCCATTAACACTCAAAATTTTGTGGTCGATTAATGATGGTCGATTGCTAGGCGGCCAAGCTTATGGATTCGATGGTGTGGATAAACGTTTAGATGTTCTCAGCACAGCCATAAAAGGCAAACTGAGCGTGGACGATTTATGTCATCTTGAATTGGCTTATGCGCCTCCATTTGGCAGTGCACGTGATGTGATCAACATTGCAGGATTTGCCGCCCAAAATATTAATGACGAATTGATGACCCCAATTTACGATTTTCCAAAAGAGGATAATACACAACTTGTCGATGTGCGCCCCAAAGAAACATCCGACTTACATCCAATCCCCAATTCAACGAATATTCCAATAAATGAATTAAGGAAAAGATTATCTGAAGTCAATAAAAATAGACCCGTCGTTACAGTCTGCGCATTGGGGAAAATGAGTTACTTTGCCAGTCGCATATTAAAACAAAATGGTTTTGATGTATCCAGTATGATTGGTGGAATCAATGTTAAATCACCACAACCCATGCAACAAATAAATGAAAAACAGGATGGAGACAATACAATGGAAGAACACGCTCACCTCCCATTATCTTTGGATGCCTGCGGGCTAGCCTGCCCTGGGCCCATAATGAAAATAAAAGAGTCTATCAGTCAGATCAAACCCGGACAAGAATTGATTGTCAAGGCCTCTGACCCAGGGTTTGCGAGTGACTTCAATGCATTCTGTAAAGCAAATGGCCTTGAAGTACTGTCAGTGAAAAAAGACAAGGGAATCATTACCGGGCATGCCAAAAAACTTGCTCAGTCCCCCCCAACGTCATCTGTTACAGCTCAATCAGGAGCGACGCTGGTTGTCTTTTCATGTGAACTCGACAAAGTTTTGGCATCTTTTGTAATTGCCAATGGTGCAGCAGCGATGGGCGGAGAGGTTACCATGTTTTTCACATTCTGGGGTTTGAATGTGCTTCGCAAAGATAGGTCTACAGATCCATTAAATAAAGATTTTATGGACAAGATGTTTGGTCGGATGATGCCCAAAGGAATCAATGCCTTACCCCTTTCAAGAATGCATATGGCTGGCATGGGTACGCGAATGATGAAATGGCGCATGAACAGCAAAAATCTCCCTTCTCTTGATGGTTTGATGGCAGATGCCCAAAAAGCTGGCATTCGAATGGTTGCTTGTTCGATGTCAATGGATGCTATGGGAATAACTCAGGATGAGCTAATTGATGGTATTGAAATTGGTGGGGTTGCGGACTTTTTAGATGCATGTAATCAGACCAAGACCAATTTGTTTATATAGAAAAAAAGGAATGCTCGCAAAATTAATTCATCATAATTATACGAGCATTCCTAAGTCATATGCTTCTTTAATTGATCATAACAGGTTTTTAATTCTGCAAATGTTTCACAAGCTTGATCGATTTGTTTTTCGCGACACAGCTCTTCTAAATGGCACGCATGTTTACGCATTTGAGTCGCTCCAAAGTTGCCAGCCGAGCCTTTAATCGAATGCGCCCCATTTGTCGCAGCTTCAATATCACCACATGCCAGTTTTTCTTCAAGATCTTTCAGTTGTTTTGGCGTTTCCTCAAGAAATAATTGTATAATACTTTTCATTATTTCTTCATTACCTCCCACACGATCCATCAGACTTTGACGGTCAAAAACGTGTGGGTCTATAGTTTCTATTTGTTTATCTTTTTCATTTTCTTGAGATGGGAGAGACATTTCTGATAGCGAGGGCTCTTTTGTATGCTTTTGAGGCTCAATCCCCAATTTTTCAATAGCCCGAGCGAGAGCTTCAAGAGAAAGCGGCTTGGTCAAAAAATCATTCATCCCCGCATCAAAACATTTTTCTTTATGGCCTTTCAAAGCATGGGCAGTCATAGCGATAATTGGGATATCACTTTTTTGGACATTGGTTCGATCGTTTCTGATATGATGAGTAGCTGTTAAACCATCCATTTTAGGCATCTGGATATCCATTAATATCAAGTCAAAATCAATTTTTTCTAATATATCAATGGCTTCACGACCATTTTCAGCAATTTTTGAACGACACCCCAGCTTCAAAAGCATATTTTCTGTTACCTGTTGATTCACAAGATTATCTTCAACAATCAAAACAAACAGATCGCTAATTTTTTCGCCCAACGGCCTTTCTATATTTTTTGACCCCTGGACGATTTCATTTGTTGTTGATTCTTCTGGTGTGACGGCTTTAAACGTTTCATCCGAGCCAATTGCTTTTAATATGGCCTTCTGCATTTGCTTTACTTGTATCGGGCGTTTTAGATAGGAAGAAAAACCATACGATTGGTAATTCTGCAAATTTTCATGATGCAACATGGATATTAACATCACCATTGGAATTGATCGCAATGAGGCCTCTTTTCGTATTGCTTTTACCAAAGTTTTGCCATCCATTCCCGGTAAATCCATATTAATAATGATAACATCTGGCAAATTTTTTAATGCTTGCGCCTGTTTTAATTTATCTAATGCACTGATACCATCTTCAGCTTCACTCACCGTGCAATTCCATTGCTGCAAATGATATTTCAATAAGTTACGACAGGTAATTTGATTTTCTACGATCATGACATTCAAATAGGTGAGTTCATCAGGTATCTGAAATGAATCTTTTTTATATTTGTCTTTTTTAAATGAGATTGTAAACCAGAATTTAGATCCTTTACGTTCCACACTTGTCATACCGATTTCACCATCCATCTTTTCAACAAGTTGCTTGGAAATAATTAAACCAAGTCCAATTCCACCAAAATCACGTGACAATGACAGATCAACCTGAGAAAAAGGTTTAAACAAACGTGACATTCGCTCTTTTGGTATTCCCAGGCCTGTATCAGATATGGTAAATCGTAATTTGATATCGGTTTCTGTTTCATTTTCCAAAGCCACCTCTACAATGATTTCCCCTTTATCCGTATACTTGATGGCATTACTTACAAGGTTGATCAAAACCTGTCTCAATCTATTTGGATCACCAATCAGAGCGACTGGAATATCATAAGGAATAAATGCTGCGTAATCCAATCTTTTTTCAAACGCCCTGGCAGCCACCATATCACTGAAATCTTCTATAGTTTCTCTGAGATTGAATGCAATTTCTTCAAGGTGAATCTGGCCGGTTTCAATATTCGAAAAATCAAGAATATCGTTAATAATGGCAAGTAGTGAATGGGCGCTCGTCTTTATGGTTTGTGCATATTGGTATTGTGTTGAGTCCAATCTCGTATCAAGTAACAACGCATTCATACCTAAAATACCATTCATGGGGGTTCGAATTTCATGGCTCATATTGGTTATAAAATCCGTCTTTGTCTGATTGGCTGCAATCGCTTCATCACGTGCTATTTCAAGAGATTCTCTGAAAGCGGTTTCTTTGGCAATGACTGCATTTTTATGAAGTATGAAAGCCCCACCAAATATTATAACAAGGATAAGAATGAGAATAAACGATCCAAGACTGGTATATATGATTGCTTGTAGAATACCCAATACACTTTGTTTGCTGACAATATAGCCAATCATGTAATCTGTTTTAAATAAAGAGATGGGCATATAAGATGTTAGTAAATCTTGGGCAGAACGTTGTTTTTGATTTGGTAAACGGCCCTCTACTATGGTATTTCCCGATTCTCTGGTGGCATAGTCACTTAAAATAATTTTAGTCGTGTTTGAAGTAAAGTCAAAGCAATTCTTACATAAAAGAAATTGTATTTTTTCTGAACGACATAAAACCCAGGGACACCCTTTTTTTGAAACATAAAGATCCGAAAAAACAGACTTAAATATTTTCTCCGGATCAATAACGACAATTAAATTTTGCTGAACCTTTTCATGATTCAAAACAGGTACTATGATTGAAATACGTATCGTCTTTTCAAATCCATGAGTGGTTGTTTTTTTTTTAATTACAATATCTTGATTTATTATCTTATTAATACTGTTTAGCTCATAAATATTCTGAGAAAACCGATTATTAATATCAATGTGACATTGGTTCTTATTTTTATATACGATTCGTTCTATATAAGCATATTTTGAGTAAAGTTGATTTAAAGCATCAAGCACATCAGGATGATCTTTATCTTTGCCATCTATTTTTTTTGCAACCCCATCAATATCTTCAAATAATAAATTTTCTATTGCTTTCACTCGTGTAGCAGCCATATGCACTTCTGTCTTCAGGTCATAAAACGTTTCATTAAGAAATTTGTTTTTGAGCGTCATTGTAAAATAGAAACATATACACATTATCAACAGAATCAAAACGACTGAAATGATTATCCAGATCTTTTGTTTTTTCATAGTCATACCATTCTTTATTTACCGATATTTCATTTTTTAAATATAACGCAAGTCATGTTTTCAAAGTATAAATCCCTTTAAATATCATATTGCTTACTTTTTGAGATTGATCATGGCATTTTGATAGTATTCGATATCAAAGCTATCAGAAAATCCTCGCAATGATTCAGTTGCCCCGAGTAATAAAATATCTTTAGGTCGTTTTAAAGCACGTGCAAATTTATCAAACAACTCTCTTTTAAATTGTTCTGAAAAATATATAGAAACATAACGACATAAAATCAAATCAAAGTGTCCAAGATTGATAAATGAATCCTGAAGATTGAATTCTTTAAACGAGACAAGTTTTTTTATTTCAGGAATTATTTCCCACTGATTTGTATACATTTTAAAAAAGCGGTTTTGTTTATCTTTGGGTAAGCCTCGTTGAATCGCAATAGAATCATAACGACCAGAACGTGCTGTTGTTATCGCTGATGACGAAATATCTGTCCCAATGATTTCAAAACGATTCAGGTTTTGTAGCATGCCACGATATTGAAGTATATCATAGAAAAGCATTGCAAGAGAATAAGCTTCTTGACCGGTTGAAGAAGCTGCAGACCAGACACGCACTTTTTCTCCGGCTGCCATACGATCAATCAGCTGAGGAACGGCTTTCTTTTTAAGAAACTCCCACGCGCTACTATCTCTAAACCATGATGTCTCATTGGTTGTCATGGCATCAATAATACGTTCGCGAAGATGTCCACTTTTATCTTTTTTTGCTTTTAAATGAAAAGCCTGAAAAGAATCTGCCCCAACTTCTTTTGCAAGTTCTGACAGTCGAGTTTCAATCAGGTACTCTTTCCCTTTTTCCAAAACAATACCGCAATGGGTTTCAATAAACTGTTTAAGCAGTAAGTATTCTGGTTCTGAGACATTGATCATCTTTTGCCTCCTTTTTTAACAAGTTCCTGGATCCGAGTGGCCATCATATTTAATGCAATTGTTTCATCAGCATTGTCCGATTTAGCAACTGCACCAGGCATCCCCCAGACAACAGAGCTTGCCTCATCCTGAATAATCGAATACCCCCCTTTTCGTCGAATAGCACTTACACCAGCAGCACCATCATTGCCCATCCCAGTCATAATAACTGTCAAAACATTTCCACCATAGACATTCAGTACAGATCGGAATAACACATCCACAGCCGGACGACAACTATTGACCGGCGGGGTATCAATCAAATTGACATTGTATCCGCCAACACTTTTCTTGACTACCATATGCCTTCCGCCAGGTGCAATATACATGACACCAGGCTCAATACGTTGACCATCAGCAGCTTCACATATTTTTATCTGAGATTGCTTGTCAAGCCTTTCGGCAAGTGATGCTGTAAACATGGGCGGCATATGTTGAACAGTTAGGATTGGAACCGGAAATTCCTTATCAAGATTCGGAATAAGTTGCAACAAAGCATTGGGACCACCAGTGGAAACTCCCAACACAACGACATCAATTGTATTGACCGTCCTTAATTTTGCTTGCGGAACTGTTACTTGCTTTTTGGTGATAATTTTTTCCGTGGTTGGCTTTACTTCATGAATAGGCCTGGCTTGAATTCGATTCAGTTCTTTTTTTGGCTCAGGTTTTGATTGAGAGAGGCTGAGATTTCTTGCTTTTCTTGAAAATTTTCGTGTCTTTACCAGGGACATTAATGGTATCAGTGCAGAACGTAATTTTGCAATATTTTTTTCAACAGAATCTTCTGATGGTTTTGTAATAAAATCGAGCGCACCTTTTTCCAATGCCTGCATCGTAAGATTGGCGTTTCCCTTTTCAAAAGCGCTTAACATTATAACTTCGATATAGGGAAACTCTTTTTTAATATTTTGCAAGGTTTCCAGACCATTCATGACAGGCATGTACATATCTAGCAGAACGAGATCAACATCCTTAATTTTTATCTTTGACAAGGCAATTTTTCCATTGGATGCTGTGCCAACCAGTTGTGTATCTTTTATTTCGCCAACTAGCTTTGAAAGAATTTGTCTGTATGTGACGGTATCGTCGACAACCAGGATCTGTATATCCTCAGCCATAGATAACTCCTTCATATAATTCTAATATTTATCTCCGGTCGTTTTACCTATAATTAGGGTTTTTGCCAGCTTTTTTTAATTATTTTTAATTGTATCTTATTTTTGTTATGTATTGCAAGAAAATAATACAGTTGTTTTTTTGAAAACCAATTTTTAAGAATCTCTTTCAGTCAATATAACTGAATTTTGTATGTGAAATAGACATCAAAGGATTGACCTTCCTAAAAAAAAATAGTATGTATGATAGGATTTTATATAATTTTGCATGGGCTTGAAAAAAAAAATAAAATAATGTGAAAGATTTTTAAAATTTTTGTGTCTATATATTATAGAGGGACTATTAAAATGAAATAGAAATTGTTTTTTACGACTTAAGGAGAATTAATCATGACCATTATCTTTAATTGGAAACGCTGTATTGTTAGCATAAGTGTGTTATTCATTTTGATGAATATTGAGTTCTGTGAAGCGAAGGTTGTACCTGGAACTGTTAGCCCAGCACAGCCAACTAGTGAGGATGAGCAAGCCGGTAAGCACTTTGACAAAAAATTGCTCGACACAAAATCAAAGGTCAACCTGACCCTGGGTACGGCATCTGAAAGCGGTGTTTTTTATCCGGTAGGCAGAGGAATCAGCAAAATGATTAATAAAAGAAAGCTCAAATACGGATTACGTTTTATTACTTATAGCACGAGTGGGTCAATGTATAACCTTCAAGCTATTCGTAATGGTGAGCTTGATTTTGCCATTTCTAGATATGATCTTGCATATGAAGCTTACCGGGGGATAGGTAATTTTGCAAAACAGGAACCTATTAACAACCTTCGTTTCATTGCAATGCTTTATCCCATGCCAATTGGTTTGATAGTCCACAATAAATCAGATATCAAACATCTGAAAGATATTAAGGGCAAGCGGATTAACATTGGTAACCCCGGATCTGGCAAGAGATCGGTTGCGAATATGTTATTCAAAGCTATGGAATGGAAAAATTCTGATTTTCAGCGTGTAACGGGTCTCGCCACGCGTGAAATGGGTAATGTTTTTTGCAATAATGGTTTAGATGTCATCATTGAATTATTAGGCATGCCTGCTGAATTTTATGAAAGAATCACACAAAAATGCATGGGACGATTTATCCCCATCCCATCTGATATTGTTTTAAACGTTCAGCGCGAGAATCCATTCATTCAGCCAAGTGATATTCTAGCTGGTGCCTATCCTCATAATCCGAACACTGTACCGACATTTCAAATTGGTGCCATTTTGTTAGCATCAAGACAATTATCAGGAGATGTTGTTTTTCGTGTTTGTCAGACCATTTTTGATAATATTGACGAGTTCAGAAAAATACACCCTGCGTTGCTGATGTTCAACTTAAACAATGTAAAAAAAGAGCAGACATATATTCCCTATCATAATGGCGCAATCAAATATTATTTGAAACAAGGTCTGACAATGTAATTATGTATTGCAAGTTATCATAAGGTTTATATTCAAATTGGTGCAAATTAAGTTTGTTAATAGATAAAGGAAAAATTATGCGAAGGTTAACTCATTGGTATGACCCTTTATTAACTTTTATCATTATTATTGCGCTACCTTTAACATTAACAGCAAAAACGTCGATCAAACACCGCCAAAACAAAATAGTCGGTGGAACAGTTTCTCAGGATAATGCTTGGCCGTGGATGTTAGGACTTGTAGAAAATCAATACAGCGGACCTTTATGTGGAGCTTCATTAATTCATCCAAGATGGGCCATCACTGCTGCACACTGTATGGAAGATGATAGTGGTGGCGTCGTTTCAGCCGACCATTTTCAAATCGTAAGCGGCATCTTCGACTATACGAATAATTACGAATCTCATATGCATGCCATCAAACGAATCATATCTCACCCTGACTATGACAATGATTTAATTGATAATGATATCGCATTACTGGAAATGACGTCAGACATTGAAGGAATCCCCACGCTTGGTATCTATACAGGAGATATCTCAAATTTGAGTGGAATGGCATTGGGCTGGGGTAGAATATCCAGTAATGGCAGCTTTTCCGATCAATTGCGCGAAGTATCCCTTCCTGTTGTTTCATTTCAGACATGCGTAAATAGTACACAATATATTGTAACCGAAAATATGTTTTGCGCCGGATATCAGGAGGGCGGAAAAGATGCATGCCAGGGTGATAGTGGCGGACCATTTGTTATTTATGATAATGGCCACTGGCAATTAGCAGGAATTGTCAGCTGGGGGGACGATGGATGTGCCAATCCAGGTTCATACGGATTTTTCACTCGCGTACCCAATTATTATGCTTTTATTTCACACTATGTCCCATTACAGAGTTCATATGCACAGGAAGATATAAATCATGATGGTAAAATGGACCTGAAAGATGTTATGATTATAATCAATTATCTTTCTGATAATTTTTCAAAAAAAAGGATATTTCACATTATAAAATAATTTTAGAAGGTATGATCCAAATGAAAAAAAGAATAAATTCTTCTATTCAATCATTATTGGTTCTTATGTTTCTCTTAACTTATATTCCTCCTGTCTTTTCAATCGAAAAGAAGTCGTTTTCCATAGGTTGGGATCCCTGGATGCCATACCAACACATCGATAAGAATAATAGATTGACAGGCTTGGATATTGAATTGATTCAATCAATTTTTAGCGATATGGGGTGTACGCTTGAATATAAACAAGTGCCCTGGAAACAACTGTTACCTGCAGTCAAACGCGGTCAGATATCGTTAGCAGCAGGCGCATCAAAATCGCTGGAACGAATGGCATACGCCTACTTTTCCAATGCGTATCGTATTGAAGCAGTTGTTTTGTTTGTTAGAAAGGGAGAAACAAAAGCGATTAAACACATTTCTGATATCATTGGCTCAGATCTAAAAATCGGTATTCTCAAAGGAAATTATTATGGTCAGACATTTGAAAAACTTATGAAGAATAAGAATTTCAAAGAACATATACAATTAGTCTCAGCAGATCAAATTAATATTACGAAAACATTAAATAAACGTATTGATGGTTTTCTCTGTGACAAATATGCTGGAATATCAGAAATCAACAGGATTGGCGCTTTCAATCGTTTTGATATTCATCCCAACCCAATTAGCTCATCTGATATTCATTTAATGTTCAGTAAAAAAACATGCAAGCCGATTGATGTGAATAGATTTAATGACTCCTTGAAAAAATTGAAAAAAAATGGGACCTTAAATCAAATCATCCATAAATATTTTCAATAATGAGGGATTATTGATTATTTTTCATCCTCAAATGAACTTCTTTCTGGTGCTCTTTAAAAAGTGG
>Ga0272440_1000900_pt1 | contig 25007 bp, 19 predicted proteins | sample SSMMMBAug17_FD_192440 | JGI IMG/M metagenome (GOLD analysis project Ga0272440, IMG submission 192440) | Marine sediment archaeal communities from Little Sippewissett salt marsh, Falmouth, MA, United States - SSM-MMB-Aug17 | ecosystem: Environmental > Aquatic > Marine > Wetlands > Sediment ...
AGTCATTGCATATAGTTGTGTTAACATTAAATCTGAAACGATTCGTCCTGCATGTGGATAAGCTGTTAAATTATAGAAAGGTAATACAGCGGCATATCTATCTTGTAAAAGAATAACATCTTTCTCAATGAACTGTTGATGATATGAAGTACAAGAGTTAAATAAGAAAATAAAGATCAATGTCAGGAAGGAATATTTAATTTTTTTATTGTAATCATAATTAAAGATATTATTGTTTTGATTGTCCATTACAATTACCTTTTACTTCTGTAAAATAAATAAAACCATATGAAAATTTAATGGAAGGATATGCAAATATTATTCCCCATATTTTTTCTGTTAATTTGAAAGCTGCTTTATCTGCCCTGCAACATTTATAAGATTTTTTTTCCAATCATGAGCCAAAGGATCCATGAACACCACCTTCCCACCAATTTCCCTGGCAATAAGTTTGGCACTTTTAGATGAAAATTGTGGTTGAGCAAATACTACCCTTATATTATTTGCTCTGGCCATTTTTATTAGCTTTCCAAGCTGTGATGGTCTGATTTCTTTACCCTCTATTTCTATTGGAAATTGCAAGAGTCCATATGACTTTGCAAAATAACCCCATGAAGGATGAAATACCATAAATTTGTATTGTTTTTGTCTGTTAAACATATTCATTAGTTGAATATCAAGTTCAACGAGATCACCCATAAAATTTTTATAATTTTGTTCAAAAATCTTTTTATTTTTGGGATCAATAAATTGAAGTGCTAATAAAATTTGTCTGGCCTGAATCATGACAAGAGTTGGAGATAGCCAGATGTGTGGATCAAAGTTATAAGTTTGGGGTACTTCTCTATGGTGGTCAAGACTATGATCGTGATCATGTTTATGGATAGGAATTTTTTTTATTCCCTGATCTGTTTTTACTATCTTAATTTTGGGATAAAGTCTTTCAATTTTTGGGAGCCATTTTTTTTCAAAGGGAACTCCAATAGAAAAGAAAACTTTTGCCTTTGAAATACTTGTCATTTGAAGTGGAGAAGGGGCATACGTTGCAGGATTAGCGCCAGGTTTAACTAATACCTGAACATTAACTAAATTCTTTGCAATACGATTTACAAAGTATTTTTGTGGTAAAATGCTTACAAAAACTGACGATTTTTCTTGTGCAAAAAGCGAATCCTGTAATAGAAAAAAAAACAAAAAGAAAATTGATGTCGTTAAAGTCCATTTTTTAAAAAAACTCATGAACAAATCTCCTGATAATCTATTTAATAACCTTCCTGGTTGAAAACATTCATTAAGCTATCAAGTTCATTCTTAGCCTGTTTAAACAAATGAGGGATCATGTTTGGATTATTATTTTTTGATTCCATTTCTATTTTATAGGAAGTGGATTGTAAGTCTTTTGCAAAAATCATTGCAGATGCTGATTTCATTGTGTGAGAATGATACTTAATATCATTAAAATTCATTTTTTCTACTGATAGCTCTAAAGATTCGATATGATGCTTAATATCTTTTTTATAGGTCTTAATTAGCTCCTTACAAAAGCATTCATCTCCTTCAAAATAATTTAGAAACGCTTTTTTATCAAAAGTTTGATTATTAATTATTTTTTTTGATTGATCTTTAATTGAATAAGATTTATTTGAAAAAATTTTTTCTACTTTTTGGATAAATTGATTAGGATCAAATGGTTTTGAAATATAATCGGTCATTCCACAATTTATACATAACTCCCTGTCACCTTTCTGTGCATTCGCTGTCATGGCAATTATTGGAACGTCGTGATTCAGTACTTTTGATTTTTGGTCTCTAATTATTTTTGTAGCTTTATAACCATCCATTTCTGGCATATTGATATCCATCAAAATTAAATCAAAGGATTCTTTTGAAAGAAGAGAAATAGCTTCCTTACCATTTACTACTATTTGTGAGTGATAACCATATTTCTCAAGATATTTTTGGATTACTTTTTGGTTAACATTATTATCTTCAACAATAAGAACCTGATATTGCTTCCACTTAGAAATTCTTGAATGCTCAGTAATAAAAGTTTCTTTTTTTGGTAAAGTTGATTTTGAAATAACAATAAGCGAAAGTAAACAGTCATAGAGTTTTTTTCTTTTAATAGGTTTGTTCAGATAAGCTGAAAAACCAATTTCTTTCATTTTAATAATATCCCCTTTTTGTCCCATAGAGGTTAACATGACCATTGTGGTATTATTAATAAGAGGATCTTTTTTTATCATTTCGCCAAGCATAGCACCATCAATATCAGGCATTTGCATATCTATTATAGCTATTTGAAAATGATTTTTAGCCATTGCAGCATCTTTTAGCATTTGTAGAGCTATTTTTGCGTTTTCTGCTGAATCAAATAGGCATTTCCATGATAACAAATACTGTTCAAGAACTTTTCTATTAGTAGAGTTATCATCTACAATTAGTATTCTTTTATTAAAAATTGTTTCAGGAAGTGCTGGAAGTATTTGATGTTGTTTTAATTGCTTGTCAAACTCTGCTGTAAACCAAAATGTAGATCCTTTGCCTTCTTCAGTATTAACATTTATTTCACCATTCATTTTTTTTACAATTTGTTTACAAATAACAAGTCCAAGACCTGTACCCCCGTATTTTCTTGTTGTTGAGGAATCTACTTGCGAAAAGGGTTGAAATAAGCGAGTCAGTTTTGATTTAGGAATACCAATCCCAGTATCTTTTACACTAAACTTCAAAAGAATTGTTTCACCTTTTTCTTTTAATTTTCTTACTGTAACAACAATTTCACCTTTAAGTGTAAATTTGATAGCATTATTTACAAGATTTATAAGAATTTGTCTCAACCTTACCGGGTCACCTTTAAGTAAAACAGGCATGCGATAGTCATAGAGTGTCACAAATTCGATATTTTTTTCAAAAGCTTTAATTGATAGCATATCACTTACATCATCCAGGACAGATCTTAAATCAAAATTTATAATCTCTAATTCCATTTTTTTAGCTTCAATTTTCGAAAAATCAAGGATTTCATTGATAATAGTTAACAAACTATCTGCACTATTGCTAATGGTTTTTGCAAACTCTCGTTGTTCATCATTTAGCTCTGTATCAAGTATTAAATTGGACATACCAATAATACCATTCATTGGAGTACGTATTTCATGACTCATGCTTGCCAAAAAATCACTTTTTGCTCTATTAGCTGCTTCAGCAGCTTCTTTTGCTTGATAAATTGTTTTTTCAGCTTCTTTTTGCGATGTAATATCGTCAAATATAATCAAAATACCTCGATATTTTTGGCTGACATCTAACATCTTTGAAAAATGCACTTGATATATTACAGAATTTTTTTCTATATTTACTTGTTTTTCAATTGTTTTTAGTTCTAGTTCTTTTGAATGAAATGAAAGGATATCATCATATAGCCATGGAAGAAGTTCCTTGATATGTTTATCTGTGGTGGGAAGTATTTTTAAATTATCTATTTTGTCTTTATCTATAGAGTAATATTGTGATCCAGATATACTTGCCTGATCCAGTAATTTTGCAGCGGCATGATTCATATTATCTATAGTTAGATTCCTGGTTAGTAAAACAACTGGCTGTGCCAGGCTTTCAAAAATTGTAAGGTATTTATTCTTTTCATTTGTCATGTTCCGATTTGTTTCTTGTAGTTCTTTGATCAGTATATTTTCTTCTGTATTAACCCATTCAGAACATAGACCAATTTCTACCCTATCAAAAAAACGTCCAATTATTTCAATATATTTTAATTTATTTTCTTTACTAAATTTTGATATATTTATTAGATCTAAATAAGTGTTTCTATAATATTTGAATAATCCAAGGAACATACCAATATCAATCCCACGTTCTCTATGCCGAATAGCTTCAACAATACCAAAGCTTGTAATAGGATCTTTTGTATAATCCTCTTCAGGATGAAGTTCATAATCTTTTCTATCTGCTTCAAGACCCAAAATAAACGATTTTGATAATTCAGAGATGGAAAGACGCCAGGCTTCTTTAAGTGTGGAGGTATATTTTGAATAATCACGTTCAATGGCGTACTTTAGTATTCTTTCCATAAGCCATTCTTCATTATCCTGGATATAATTAATAAAGTCTTTATACATGGACAACTCCTTAATTTTCAAAACGTTGTCTATAAACCTCATACATAGCAACAGCTCCGGCAACAGATGCATTTAAGCTATCAAGAGGACCAAGCTGTGGAATAGAAAGTACCTGGTCACATGTTTCATGCACTAAACGTCTCATTCCCTTTTCTTCTCCACCAATTACAAGAGCTATAGGATCTTTAAAAGAAGTATTATAAATTTTTTCTTTTGATTTTCCATCAAGTCCCATCACCCAAATTCCATTTTTTTTAAGCTCTTTCATTATGCGGACCAGGTTCGTTACACGCGAAACAGGAATATGTTCCATTGCACCAGCAGAGGCTTTTGATACTGAAGCTGAAAATGGAGTGGAATTATCACGTGTTGTTATTAGACCTGAAACCCCAGCAGCTAAAGCTGTTCTCATAATTGCCCCCATATTTTGTGGGTCCACAATATGATCACACAAAATTATAAAAGATTGAGGCCCAATCATCTGATTATAATCAATTAGAGGCAAAAGTGAAACCTGAGCAATAACATTTTGATGGTATTCATGACCTATTTTTTGGGATATAACTTTTGGAGAAATAATTGATAATTTAATATTTCTTTCACTTGCTACTTTTTTGATAATATTAATTTTTTTATTTTTTATATTTTGGGAAATAAAAATTTGTTTTATGGTTCTTTTTCTTGCTACAAGGGCTTCTTGAACTGGATGTATTCCATATAATAATTCTGTTTTCATAAAGGATATCCTTTTAAAAAGTAAATTATTTTTCAATTATGTGTTTTTTTCATTTCTCTCATAATCATTTGCATATCTTGCCAGACTTCTTTTTTTTTTGATTCATTTTTAAGCAAATAGGATGGATGAAATGTTGGCATTACTTTGATACCTTTATAAAAATGAAAATTTCCTCTTAATTGTGAAATAGGGGTTTTGACCTTTAGAATAGCCTGTGACGCAGTGGTTCCTAAAGTACAAATAAAAATAGGTTGGATAATGTCTATTTGTTTTTCCAGATATTGAAGACATTGATTAATTTCCTCTGTTTCAGGCTTTCGGTTTTCAGGGGGACTACATTTAATTATATTACAGATATATACAATATCACGATTTAAATGCATGGCATGAATAATTCGGGTTAATAGTTTACCAGCAGCACCAATAAAAGGTTTTCCAGTCTGGTCTTCTTCATATCCAGGAGCTTCGCCAACAAAAATAATGCTGGCTTTAGGATCTCCTGCTCCAAAAACAATCTGTTTTCGAGTTAAGTGCAAAGGGCATTTTGTGCAGGCTTTTACTGTTAATAATAATTCTGAAAGGTCCTCATAATCATTTTTTGAAACTTCTTGCTTTTTTTTCGGTGATGAGAAATATTTTTTTTGTATTTTAGCTTGTCCCCATTTTTGAACTGTTTTTAATGATGAAGGAGATATCTCAACACCTTTACCTCCCATTTGTTTTAAATATAAAAGATAATTTTTAATTTCATCGTATATTGATAAGCTATGTTGTTGTTCATTCATTTTAATATTCAATAACTAAATTATCTTCCAATTTTTGAATTCTATAAATCAAAGGAGCAACTGTTGACAGGCGATCCCATATAATAAATCCAAAAAGGCAAAAAATAACAAATACCAGACCATATATGGCCCAGGTTAAATGTTTATTCTTATTAGATTCTTCAATTTTTAAAACACTTTCTGAAATGTTTTTATCATGTTGCAAAATTTCCTGGGAAAATTGTTTTGTAATTAACTGTAATTCTTGTTGTTGTTCATGCTTAAATTCAAGTAACTGGGAATTAATTCTATCAATTTCATCAGAAACATTTTGCTTTAAACGTCCTATATCATTTTTTAGGGCTTTTATAGTATTAACAATTTCAGAGGTTAGCTGAGATGTTGTATTTTTTACAAGGCTTTGAATATTCGTTTCCACTGATTTGATAATTTCTTCATTACTGCTAAATTTTTCAGTCAAAATATCTGTAATATTTACTTCTTCTTTTCCATTTAAATTGTTTGAAAAATTTTCGAATTGCTCATTCAAAGTAACTAATCGTTTATCTATCTGGAAAATTGAATCTGTCACTGTTGAATACATTTTTCCCTGTTCTGCTGTAATTATTTTAAATGAATTAATTTTTTCTGCAAGGTCACTTATTTGCTTTTCATTTTCTAATTGATAATTTTTGAAAGATTCAGAATGTTTAAAAGAAAGCTCAGTTAAAGCAGAAGATACAGAAGCCACATTGGTTTGCAAATCATTTATTGATGAGCTTAATTGCTTTTCTAGAGATTTTAGAGTATCGGAATTGTTTTTATCATTTTTATTAGTTGCAAACTGTTTTATATCTTCATTAAGCTGATTTTGGATGTTTTGCAAAGATTCCATTTTTTTTTCAATTTTCGATTGAAAAGTTTTTTGATTTGTTGATTCTATGTTTAAAGTTTTAATTAGAGTTTGAAGAGATTTATTTAGTTTCTTCTGTTGAAGCATTAAAGTTTGTATCTGTTCATCGATTTTTTGTTTTTTGAAACCAGAAGATTTAGAGCTTGAATCTATCTGCTTTTTAGCAGGTTGTTCTTGTTTTACTTCAGTGTTTTTATCTTCTGAATAAGCAAAAGGGATGATGATCATTGATAAAAGAATTATTGTTAATTTAGTTTTCATTTCATTTCTCCAATTTCAAGTTGTTTATTATTTAGTATGAAAAAGTTAACTATTTAAGTATTTTTAATAGCTGTTTTTTCAACTCCATTTCAAGGTCATTTTCATCTTGATATAAAATTATATATTTTGAATTTATATCTACAGGTACTTCTTTTTTTGTCTTTGCAATCAGAATAGTATTTTTATCAAGAGCATGAGCCAATCCAAGTTCATAAAAGACATTGGGATTTCTACCATCAATATTTGCAATGACTATATTTGCCTTAATTTTTTTGCCTTATTGTCCTTAAAAAAATGAACAAAATCATTAACAGTATCATTACATTCAGTATGAAAAGTAATGGCAATGATTCTGAGAAAGTATTTAGGAAAATGGTCATCATTATTCTCCAATAATCAATTTTACAGATGAAATCAGGCAAAAACTAGATATATTAAAATTAAAAAAAAAGACAGATTGGAGATGAGATTTTTATTTTTTTGTAATTGATATTCTGCAAAAAGTATTGAGGCGGATAAATTTCCGCCTCAATGAAAAAAAATGTCTATAAATTACTCAATAAATTAATTAAACAATTTTGAATTATCATTAATGATGGTGTGCGTTTTCATCCTGATTCAAAAAAGTATCAAAGATGGTTTTAGCTATACACCAGGACATTCCAGCACCAATAATACTCAGTGCATACCATAAGCCTCCCATAAATACGATATGAGACATATCCCATGTCCACTCAAAACAAAATGGAAACATTGGTTAATCCTTTCTCTAAAATAGGTCTATCTATGCTGCAACTGGTTGAGGTGTTGCCATAACTGGAGGAACATCTTGTTCAGTTTCCCTGGCATCATCTTCAACAATTGGGTTAAGCTCTATTTCTTGTGGAAATATAGGCAAATACCTATAAGAAATTGCAATTAAAATAGCTCCATAAGCAACAGGTAAGATAGTTGTAGCTACTTCCTGCCAACTTGGAATATATAGTTGCCATTGTTCAAAAGGTAAAACAGGCACTGCCATTACCTGACAGACCATGGCCCATCTATTTGTACTTACTCCAACACATCCCAGAACTACTGCGGTAGTTAGTAGTTTTGGGTTTTGGCGCATAGTACGATTTGTTAAAATTATGGCAGGCACAATGCCACCAATAACTAACTCAAGAATAAGAATCCATTTTCCATAAAAAGCATTATTTGAATAAAAATCCGTAAATGTGAAACCTGCTTGTGGAGCAAGAACAGAGGCCCAATACCAGGTATCTATGAGTTTTGCTATCATATAAGTTAGAATCATCCAACCTGAAATTTTAGCTAATAAATCAATTACATTATCTTTTACCAATTTTTTACCACTTACTTTTTCAAGCAGTTTTGTCAAAGATATTGTAAAGCAGGGTCCAAAGGCAGCTGCTGACCATGTAAATAAAAAGAATGTCCAGGGCCAGATAAAAAGACCTTCTCTAAAGGCAAATGGACGGCCATATAAAACACCAGCAACTCCACCCAGTGATCCCTGGTGGAAAAATGAAAGAAAAGCACCTGTTGCAGCAAATATTCCCATTATTTCATGCATATTATGGGATAAATTGTGAAAAAAAGGTACTTTGTCAATTTGTCTGTTTTCAAGTATCAGCGGAATATATTCAATGGTAAGGACAGCAAAATAGCACGACAGGCAAAAAGCTACCTCTGTAAGCATTGAATGCACATTTGCATGCCAAAAAATGAACCATCCTCGTAAGGGTTGACCTATATCAATAGCAAGAATTAAAAGTGCAGAGCTGTAGCAAATAAAACCTATCAGAACTGCATAATTGATGATATTTTTTAGTTCATCCTTCCCCACAATATATTTTAAAAAGCCACTAAAAAAGGCACCGCCACCCAGGGCAATGACTGCCAAATCAGCCCAAATCCAAAGGGCAAATCCATAGTAATCATTCATGTTGGTCTGGTTGAGTGCTTTGAACCAGCACAAAAACATGGCGTAAACGCCCCACAATGCAACCAGGCCTGAAATGCCAATAAAAAGGGCAAATTGCCAAAAAGGACACCGTTTTACCCCCTTTGGGATGAGTGCAGAATCCATGTTTTTCTCCTTATTTGCAATTAATCAAACGAAATAAATACGTTTGATTTTGTTTTTAATGGTGATGATGAGTTGCCGCCTTTTTTGGCATTTCACCTTGTACATAATTATCAAGTGATTCGCATACCCAAGGACGTGTTGACATGTAATACACTTTTGGGTTTGTTTTTAAACGTTCCAATAATCTAAAAGCATTTTTGTGATTTTTAAGCTTGTATACTGCATGAGTTGGATCATTTAAATCACCAAAAGTTATAGCTCCTGATGGGCAGGCCTCAGTACACGAGGTTTGATATTCATTTTCTTTTAAGGTTTCGCGACCTTCTACAAAGGCTTTATCCTTAGCCAATTGATAACGATGGAAACAGAAACTACATTTTTCCACAACACCACGCATTCGAGGAGATACATCAGGGCTAAGGCTTCTTTCCATACCTTCAGGCCAGATAGGATCCCACCAGTTAAAATACCTTGCGTGATAAGGACAGGCAGCCATGCAATATCGACATCCAAAACATCTTGTATATATTTGACTGACAATACCTGTTTCATGACTATAATCTGTTGCTACTGCAGGGCAAACTGATACACAAGGTGAATGACCATCATCATGAACACCACCGCATTGCATACATGGGCGCGGAATATAGCAGATATCTGTTTCAGGAAAAGGTTTCCCATTACTGATTTTATAAACTCGCATCCATGTGATGCTTAGTGCTTTATCTGTTTCATCTTTACGAAATGGCACGTTATTTTCGGCCATACAGGCCACCATGCAAGATCCGCATCCTGTGCATTTGTCCAGGTCGATGACCATGCCGTATTTATTATTTTGTTGATGTGTGCTTGATTGTTTCATTTAAACCTCATTTAACCTGATTATGCCTTAGACAGTCTTGCTCTGATGCCCCAGGCTGCATCCTGACCGGTAACCGTGTCTTCCACCGGCCCAATCAGGGACATATAGTTGACCCCTTTTCCTGCAAGATAATCATCATAGGCACTGTGGCCCAATCCTCTTGGGATTGCAATGATTCCCGGCATGATGCCATCATGTACATTCACACGAACGCTTGCTTTTCCACGAGGTGTACCCAGGTTAGCAGTGTCATTGTGTTTTAATCCCAATGATTTTGCTGTACTTGTATTTATTTCAACAAGGACGTCATTTCCTTTGAGGACTGTGTCCTCCAAAGATTTGATCATAAAAGGAGGTGTCTGTGAACCATCTGCAACAAGACGAATAGAATCACTTGGGATGAGAATTAATGGAAATCGTTTGGTTTCACCTTCAATGGAAGCAAGTTTGAAATCAAATGATTTCGATTTACCTGTAAATTCGAATTTTCTTGACTCAGTTGAAAATAATTTTACAGGTTTGTATGAATTATCAACAACAAAGCCTTTATTTTGAAGAACTTTCCAGTAATTACTCAGGCGTTGTTTTAAACACTCTTCATAATTTGACCATGAAAAGGCATCTGCAACTGAACCACCTATATTTTTAGCCATTTTAATTATAACATCACCAGTATTTCTTGTGTTGTATAGTGGTTTAACAACTGGTTTTTGGAGACTTAAAATTGGCTTTTGTGTACCTGGTGGAGTTAAAGATTCAGCAGTTTTTTCAAGATAGAAATGATCTGGTAATATCAGGTCTGATTTAACAGCTGTTTCGTCCATAAAAGCAGAAAAACTAATAACCATAGGAATTTTTTCAAATGCTTTTAAAACAGACTTTTGATCTGACAATTGATAAACCGGGTTAGCTCCAGCGATCATCAATACAGAAACTGGTGATTCTTTTGCTTTGCTTATAGCAGCAATTAAACGATGAGGTCTAATGGAACTATCATCTGTATCTGGATCAATTTTTTTATCGCTTAATCCTTTGATAGCAATATCATCAATTGATGCTTGTGGTAAATCATTTACTGTGATGGATGGTTTTGCCCAAACACCACCTGGAGAGTTAATATTTTCAACAAGTGCATTCAAAGCATGGATAGCCATGAATTCTTGTACACTTCCTGCATTTTCTAAATTACTTCTCCCAAACAGAGCAATTGGGCGTTTAGCTTTTGTAAAATCTTTTGCCAGAAAACGAATAATTTCTTCATCAAGACCTGTTATTTCTGCTGCTTTTTTGGGTGTGTATTCTTTATTTACAAATTCTTTAAAAGCATTAAATCCATTTGAGTATCGTTTAATAAAAGACTGTTTATACAAGCCTTCCTTAATGATATATTGAGCCATACCCAATGCAAGAGCTGCTTCAGTTCCTGGTTTTACAGATAGCCAGGTGTCTGCTTTTGCAGCTGTATTTGATAGGCGTGAATCTATCTGAACAAAGCGAACCTTTGATTGTTTCAAAGCTGATTTACGATCACCATGAGCAACAAACATTTTTCCTGGTGCTCCCCATCCATCAACTAAACCTGCACCAAAACTTAAAATGTAGTCTGCATTCTCAATGTCGTATGAAATAGGAGAGTTTACACCTTGCATTATTTCCAATCCTTTTGCAGAAATATTTTCTGCTGAAGGCATTGTAAATAAATTAGGTGAGCCAAATGTTTGAAAAAAGCGGCTAAACAAATCAAAAACTGTTCCTTGATTTGTTCCGAAAATTCCTGCCAGCTCGTTTGTTTTTTTCTTTTCACGCAATGGTTGAAGCGTTTTTTGGACAATATCCAATGCTTCATTCCATGAAATAGGTTTAAATTTATTTTCCCCACGTTTTCCCACGCGTTTTAATGGTGTTTGAATTCGCGTAGGACCATAAAGTAATTGCAGGCCAGATAATCCCAGCATACAAATACCACCTTTATTGATAGGATGGTCATCCCGACCTTCAATCTTTATTGCACGATCTCCAGATTTTCGGACAGAAATACCACATCCCCCAGGACAAAGTGTACATACAGAATTAACATATGTAACTTTTCCAACTGGTGGAACAGGTGTCCAGGGCCAGTTTTGTGTCCAGATGGATGAATCATCTATCAATTTCCAGGGCACTGGCGAGATGGCTGTACCTGCGGCAGCCCCAAGACTCAGTGATAAAAAAGCTCTACGATCTATTTTCATCGTTTTTATCCTTAATCATTTATCGATTTGTGATCATATTATCGCAACCCGGATGATATAAGACAGTTGTGAATAATGTTGCACTATTTATGGCAGACAAAGCAGGCGTCTTTTTTTCCTGCCATTTCTGCGTGACATTCTGCGCAATCATCCATTTTCATCCGGTCCCAGGTGTGTTTTTTAATGCCAGCAATGTTTTTGCCCCAAATATCACGGCTTACTCCTGTAATTCTGTTTTCTTCATAAACACGTGATGTTGTTGATTGACCAATAGGGCCGTGGCATACAGAACATTCCATCTCTTTTTTCTTTACATGGACTGCATGTGAGAAAAAGACACAATCTGGTTGTCTTGAATAAACAAGCCATGGAATCTCTCGTCCTTTTTTGACAAATTCCTCAACCAGTCGAGCTTCAGCTTCACTTTCTCCTTGCACCTCTTCATGGCATGCTGCACAATTATCTAAGCCTGGAATGCCTGAAAAGCTACCATCTTCTCTAAAAAAATGACAACTTTTACACCCATTATCAACAAGATCTAAATGAATCTTATGATTATAGTTAACGGGCTGATGCTTTTTTGAATAGAGAAGTTCCGGAAAAATAACCCACCCAAAGATCATACTTGCAGCAAATCCTACCAGAAAAAAAATCGTGATCATTCCTGGCCCTGCGCTGCTGCACGCAGTTTCAGCTTGTTGCGTTTCATTTTTCGCGTTTTGATCATTTGTACTCATCCGCATCCTCTTTGGTTTGTACATGACTAACAAAGGATTTCTTACCTTTGTCCTGCACATGTTTGTTAATATAAAAAGGTTTAAAACAAAAGCAATTTAGGCTTTAATCGCTTTTGAAAAAATTTGTTTAATCAAGTACACATATATTCTCAACGGTTTTTTGTCAAGGGGAAATTCATTGCAGATTATTGATAACGTTGATCTTTCATAAAAATTCTTGTAGGTTTATTTGTTATGGTATTATAATACAATAAAAGAATCGTTATAAATATATTTTTTTAATAAAAGGTAAAAAATGAAAAAAAATAATGAATATATAGTTTTTAATGGTGATGCAGATGGATTATGTTCAGCTAATCAGTTCTTATTGTTGAATATAGGAGATATAGAAATTGTAACTGGTGTAAAACGTGATATAGCTTTACTTGAAAAGATTATAACAGCTAAAAATTCTAATATCACAGTTTTTGATATTGCTGTAAAGAATAATTTACAGCCACTAAAAAAGCTATTAGATCAAAATTGTAAAGTTCAGTGGTTTGATCATCACATGAGTGGAGATTTTCAAAAACATCCAAATCTTAAAACAAATATAGACATCAGTCCAACTGTTAATACTTCATATATTGTTCATAAATATATTAAAGAAAAATTTCCCTTATGGGCTATAACAGGTCTTTTTGGAGACAACCTTCATAAAACAGCTTATGAACTTGCTAAAAATATTTGTCTAAATAATAAAAGAACAGTTATATTAAAAGAGCTTGGAGAATTATTGAATTATAATGCATATGGTTCAACAATTGATGATTTATATTTTGACCCTGCCATTTTATTAAAACAAATGACTGATTTTGCTGATCCTTTTGATTTTATTGAAAACACTTCAATTCTTTCTACTTTGAGAAAAGGACAAAAAGAAGATCTGAATAAAGCAAAAACTATAAACCCTATTAAGCAAAATATTTTAATTTTGCCTGATGAAAAATGGTCAAGACGTGTAATTGGAATTTATGCCAATTTACTTGTCAGAGAAAATCCAGATATTGCTCATGCTGTAATGGTAAAAAACAATATAGAAAAGTACTATGTTGTGAGTATTCGCTCTCCAGCTAATTCAACAAAAACTGCAGCAGAGTTTTGTCAAAAATTTCCTACTGGCGGAGGAAGAGCTATTGCTGCTGGTATAAATAAACTTCCTTTTGATGATTTGGATAACTTTATTAGAAAGTTTTGTAATTTTTTTGATTGATTATTATAGCAATATTTTTAATTTTTTTTAGTTATGTCGTTTTCCTTTTCTATACATATAATTAGATTTTTTTATTTTTTTAATTGCCTCTACTACTCTATACGCTGTTTTTCCATCCCACAAGTCAGGTATTTGAGAATTAATTGGAGTATTTAAAGCTTTATGAATATCAGACTCAAGCGTTTCAATTTTACTTAACTGATTTGTGCCTTGTGAAATAGTAATGGGACGTTCTGTATTTGGTCTAAGAGTTAGACATGTGATACCTAAATATGTTGTTTCTTCCTGAAGCCCTCCAGAATCTGTGATAACAATTTTTGAATTAAAAACAAGATTCATGAATTGAATATAAGGCAGCGGTGGAGTAAGGATTATATTTGTAGATTTTTTAAGTCTTTCAAATAATTGAAATTTTTTTAGTTGTTTTTCAGTTCTTGGATGTACAGGAAATACCAGGCATAAATGTTTTGACAGACGCAATAGAATATGGACAATATCCTCTAAACGTTTATGGATATCTACATTTGCAGGTCTATGAAGAGTAACGATACCGAAAGAATTATCAGAAAGGTTCATCTTAGAAACAGTTTTATCAGATTCAATTCTTGATCTGGTTAATTCTAAAGCATCAATCATTATATTTCCAACAAGCTCAATCCGATCCTGTGGAATACCTTCAGCAAGTAAATTAGAGTCACCATCTGGAGAAGGTGTCCACAGGTAATTACATATATGATCAGTAACAATGCGATTGATTTCTTCTGGCATTGAGCGATCATTGGAACGTAAACCTGCTTCAAGATGTGCTACCAAAATGCCTAGTTTAGCGGCTGTCAATGATGCTGCAATAGTTGAATTAACATCTCCAACAACTATTACCAGATCAGGCGACTTATCAAAAAGAAGCTTCTCATAGGCAATCATTACCTGGCCAGTCTGCTGAGCATGAGAACCACTTCCAACTTCCAGGTGGTAATCAGGTTTTGGAAGGTTCAAATCACGAAAAAAATCATCTGACATGTTTGAATCATAGTGTTGGCCAGTATGAACAATCTCTGGATTTGCCCATGATTGCTCCTTTAATGCATGATACAGTGGAGCTATTTTCATGAAATTGGGTCTGGCTGCTGCAATAAGATGTATTCTTTTTAATAATTCCATTTTAATATGCCAAGCCCAATAATATTCATAACTGTTGGTACAGTATATATTATAATTACTGTTATAACTTTTTGTTTAATTGTTTTTAACCACATAACAAAAATGGCAGCACAGAAAAAATGAAAATATCCTATTAAAAATATCAACCACACTCCTTTAAATGAACGTTCCCAAAATGGATATTCCCAAACAAGATGTCCTCCCATATTTAAAAAACACTCAACAAAAACACTAAAAGCAGAATAAAAAATAGCCCAAAACCATTTTTCTGGTATACCAATAATTTTTGCATCTTTTTCTTCTGACAAGGTATGGTAATATATAATACCCATTAAACTAAACATAAATATAATCTCTATATTCCAGCCAACCATAGTTCTTAAAGCAGTATCACCCGGTGTTGTCCAAAAGGCTGATCGACCGCTAAGTACCATTACCCAACTATTCCAGGTTTCATTAAAAAAATCCACTCCTAAAATTGTTACACCTGCAAAAACAGCATTCCAATTTCCAGTTTGCCTGGCCTCTTTTATTTCTCTTGTATAAATATAAAAAACAAAAGAAAGCATTGGGATAATATACCATTTAATCATTGATAAATCTCTTAAACCAATAAGCGCTTTTTGTGTTGCTTCTGTCATTGTTTTTTTCCTCAAGGTTTTTATTCAATAATGTATTAAGTTATAATTCCTATTTATTTTCAACTTAATAAAGTTAAGTATAATATCATGATTTATAAATTGTTAATAGATAATATTTTTTTCAGTTAAAATATAAAAAACTTGTCATTTATGTTATTATGTTATAAATTGTTTATATTTAGCTTACTAAAATTTAATAAAAATGTTTTTAAACGCACCAATGTACTAATTTATAGTCAGACACATAATCATTGTCTTTTTGCTATGTTTAAACAAAGAGTATCATAAACAAAAATTTTTGAGCTTTGTCATGCATTTTGATCAATTCAGATAATAAATCACCTTAGGATTCGGAAAAAAAGGTTAAAAACAATAAATATTGGTTTTTTTCACAGAAATCATGGTCGAATACACTCTTTTTTACGTATTTTTTTATGATAGTTGGTTCCTTACTATAAATCAATTAATGGCATGAAAGTTGCCATAGTAAACTGAATTTATTAGTTGTATTTTAAAAATCTATTGCATAACATTTGATTCAAATTCTGAAATGATATAGTTTCTTTTTCGAAAATATATGTTTTAGTTTCAAAATATTATCCCTTGTGAAAAGATGCGCCGGAAATTCAAGCGCGAATGAAGTCAATATGAACCGAAATAATACCCAATCAATAGGACCAACTGTTTATAAACGTGTACTTCGTTTATTATTTAGTCGTATCCTCATTGTAACCTTTATGTTAGGTCTGGCAACCTTTATCCAATTTAAAGCCAAATCTTTGCCTGAAAAATCAGTTTCCTGGCTTTATATTATCATTATTTTACATTATGCTTTTTCTTTTTTATATCTTATACTTTTAAAAAAGAATAAAAAGATTTCAATAAATATTTATCTTCAATTAATTACAGATAATATTTTAACAACTTCATTGGTTTTTGTTACAGGTGGTATAAGTAGTATTTATATATCTTTTTATCATATGGTAATTATTTATTCTTCTTTGTTTCTGGATTTAAGAGGTAGTATTATTTCTGCTTCATTGAGCAGTATTTTATATGGTTTATTATTAAATCTTGAATATTATCAAATTATTCTCCCATTACATGCACCCAGTGCAATAAATAATTATTCTGCTGGATATACTTTTTCAAATATTTTTATTTATATTGTTTCATTTTATACTGTTGCTATTTTAGTAAGTGTTATTGTTGAAAAAGAAAAATTTACTCGTAGACTACTTGCAAAAAAAGCAAGTGAGTTTAATAAACTGGACTTGCTTCATAGACGCATAGTAGAATCTGTTGATTCAGGAATTATTACTGTTGATCTTTCAGGTAATATTCAGTCTATGAATCAGGCTGCTCAAAATCTTACTAATACAAGATATGAGGCTGCTAAAAATCAGCCTTTAAGTATAGCTCTACCTTTCATATCAGAAGCCATTTCTAAACAAGACCAGGAACAACAAGCAGAAAATACAATTTCTTATTTATCAAATGGAGAAGAAAAAATCTTTAGCTTAGTTATTTCACCGCTACTTGATAGAAAACATATTAAAATTGGTAAAATTTTAATGATAAGGGATATAACCATTGTTAAAGAAATGGAAGCACAGACTGAAAAGAGTAAACGTCTTGCACTTATTGGTGAAATGGCTGCTGGACTTGCCCATGAAATAAGAAATCCATTGGCTTCGCTGGGTGGATCTATTCAATTATTGCAAAAAAAATTAGATTTAGACGAGAAAAACCAACGATTGATGAATATTGTTTTGCGTGGACGAAAACAGCTGGAAAATCTGGTAAGAGATTTTTTAATGTTATCAAGAAGCAGTCCTAAGCGAATGGATGAAATTAAAATATGTGAACTTATTCAAGACACGATTGAATCTATTAAGTATGCTTCAGCATGGAATGATAAAATTATACTAAAACATTTTTGTCAGGTTAATGAAAATGTCTTGGGAAACCAAACTGAAATAAAAGAAATTATCTGGAATCTTACATTAAATGCTGTTCAATCAATGCCTGAAGGCGGAATGTTAAGTATTAAATGTAATGAAGTTTATGTAAAAAAAAGAGCCTGTGTTTCAATTCAGATAAGCGATACAGGCTGCGGCATTGAAAATAATGATATCCCCAATATTTTAATTCCATTTTATACTACAAAGGATCGTGGAACAGGCCTGGGATTGGCCATTGTTAATAGAATAACAGAGTCTCATGGGGGAAAATTAAGTATCAAAAGTACCCCTGGTAAAGGTTCTTGTTTTACAATTTTGTTACCACTAACTGAGAAAAACATTGCATAATTAATTCATAAGGAGGATTCAAATGGCAAATATTTTAGTTGTCGATGACGATAATGACATGAGAGAGTATTTAGAAATTTTATTGGCAGAAGAGGGCTATGATATCACCTGCGCAAAAGATGGAAAGCAGGGCTTAAGTCTGTGTAAGAAAAAAAAGTATGATCTTATTATTACTGATTTAAAAATGCCCAAAATTGATGGTATTGACTTTATAAAACGTGTGAAAGAAGTTTCCCCAGAAACACTTGTAATCCTAATTACTGGCTATGCATCTCCTGAAACTGCATATGCAGCTATGCAAGAAGGAGCTATTGATTATGTAGAGAAAAATTTTGATGTAGAAGAATTTAAACAACTTGTTCGTGAAGCTTTGAACAAAAAAGGAGTTCGTGAGGAAGATGCTGAGTTTATAAGAGATATTGAAGATGCTGTATGCTTTGGAAGAATTATCGGAAAAAGCAAAGCTATGCTAAAAGTATATTCTTTAATTAAAAAGGTAGCACAAACAACAACAAATGTATTAATAATGGGAGAAAGTGGTACTGGTAAAGAACTTGTTGCTGAAGCCATTCATGAAAACAGTCAACGAAGAAATAAACCCTTTGTAACTATTAATTGTGGCGGAATTCCAGAAACCTTACTGGAAAGTGAACTCTTTGGATATATGAAAGGATCTTTTTCCGGGGCATACTCTGACAAACCAGGACTATTTGAAGTTGCTCATGGGGGCACAATTTTTTTGGATGAAATTGGTGAACTTCCTGTTCCTCTTCAGGTAAAACTACTTAGAGTTATTCAAACAAAAATTATCAGGCGAGTTGGTGGATCAAGAGATATTAAAGTTGATGTTCGTATTATTTCTGCCACAAATCAGGATTTACGTGAAAAATCTAATAAAGGTACATTTCGTGAAGACCTTTTTTATCGCCTGAATGTTATACCAATACACATGCCTCCTCTTCATAAAAGAAAACAGGATATTCCAATCCTTACTCAGTTCTTTTTTGAAAAGTATTCAAAAAAATTTGGTAAAAAAATTAATAAAATTTCATCTTATGCAATTGAACTTTTAATGAAATATCGTTTTCCAGGAAATGTTCGGGAGCTTGAAAATATCATTGAAAGAAGTGTCGCACTGGAAACTTCTAATATTGTCTTGCCAGAGAATTTAATTATTTCTGATGAAGATGCCTCGGATTGGAGCAGAATGTATAATATCCAATTTCCAGATGACGGATTGAACTTAAACGAAAAAATATCAAACATTGAGCGTTGCCTTATAAAGAAAGCTCTTGAAAAAGCTAGTGGGTCAAGAACAAAGGCAGCTGAACTTTTACAGATTAGTGTTGACTCTTTAAGATACAGACTTGAAAAATTAGACCTTCGGTGATATGCACAATTTCTCGGTGGATTTCACACTATAAATTTACTATATCTTTTTAAAAATCAAAAGGATATAATTGTAGAAACAAAAAATTTTTTTATAGATGCATTGATTTTATTTAAAATTTATTTTTTTTATGAAGTCTATTATTTAATAGACACAAAAAATCAATATTTCTTACACAAAAAAATAAAAAATTTATTTTTAATAAAAGAGATGTATCAAAATAGAGCTTAAAATTTAATAAAGATTATTATTTGAGGCTTTTAATTATAACAATTGTATTAAAAATCATTTTAAAGATCTTATACATTAATTACCCTATTTATTTTTTGGTATAGATATTGCTAAAGCCTGTTAATACATACTTTATCAAATAAATATCTTGATAGAAATTTAATAGGGGGGTGGTAAAAACATAAAAAGATTCGATTTTATTGAAAGATTTTAATAAAAATTTATTTTTTTTTTAATAATTTATAAGGAGGTAAAAACAAATGAAAAATTTTTTTAGAAATTCTACAAAAGAGCAGGGCTTCACCCTGATAGAGCTGATGATTGTTATAGCAATTATTGGTATTCTCGCAGCAATTGCAATACCTAATTTCTTATCATATCAACGAAAAGGTTATGATTCTGCTGCACAAGCTGAAGCCATGAGTTTTATGAGTCTGGCAATGTCTTATTATGGTGATAAGGGTACTGGTACTGCCGGTCAGGTTACATTAGATGGCTCAAATTATCCAACAGGTTTTGGACATAATGGTGACATTAACATTGCAGGCTCTATTAGCCAAAACAGTTTAGGACAATTGAGTGGAACAATGACATTTACTCATGATAAGTCCTCTCAAGCATTTTTATTGGATGCTTCAGCAGGAACTGTAACAAGGCCCTAACAATTTTAGTGCAATACTTTGGCAGCACAAAAAAGCGGGAAGATTCTCTCTCACCCGCTTTTTTTATTTAAAAAAATCGGGAGATATACCTTGTATCAGGATAAAAAAGTTGTTGTAATTATGCCAGCATATAATGCAGCAAAAACACTTGCTAAAACATATGAAGAAGTGACTAAGCAGGATTATGTTGATGAAATAATACTGGTCGATGATGCCAGTATTGATGAAACAACTGAAATAGCAAGTAAATTAGACAAAATGAAAGTAGTAAAACATCAAAAAAATTTAGGATATGGTGCAAATCAAAAAACTTGTTATAACCTGGCTCTTGATGCAGGTGCTGATATAATAATTATGGTGCATCCTGATTATCAATATACTCCAAAACTTATTCCAGCAATGACATCATTAATTGGTAATGGTTTATATCATTGTGTACTGGGCTCGAGGATATTAGGAGGTTATGCTCTTAAAGGTGGAATGCCTCTTTGGAAGTACATTGCTAATCGATTCTTAACTGTAATTGAAAACCTCCTCATTGGTGCAAAACTATCTGAGTATCATACTGGATATCGCGCTTTTTCAAAAGAATTGCTTGAAAAAATTCCAATGGAATTGAACTCAAATGATTTTGTTTTTGATAATCAAGTACTCACTCAAATTGTATGGTTTGGATACACTATTGCTGAAGTTAGCTGTCCAACAAAATATTTTAGGGAAGCTTCATCAATAAATTTTTATCGAAGTGTTCAATATGGCTTTGGGTGTTTAAAAGCAGCGATACAATTTCGTCTTGCCAAAATGGGCTTATATAATTCAAAACAATTACCCAAGAATGAATAAAAAAAAACTTACCAAATTTAACTCAGCACATATAAAAACACTTGTTGCCTGTTTATTTTTAACAATCCTTATAATTATTCCATACAAACAAATGATAGACCATAGTTTTATTCCCTATGATGATGATGACTACATCTATCAAAATATTCATGTTTACACTGGTTTATCGTTTAATAATATAAATTGGGCATTTACCCATGTTCATTCTGGAAACTGGCACCCATTAACCTGGATTTCTCATATGACAGATTGTACATTATTCGGTCTGAATCCTGGTGCACACCATTTTATTAATATTTTATTTCATATAATTAATACATTCTTGTTATTTAGTATTTTTAACCATACAACACAAAAAACTTGGGAAAGTTTTTTTATTGCAGCCTTTTTTGCTATACACCCATTACATGTTGAATCTGTAGCATGGGCATCAGAACGAAAAGATGTTTTAAGTACTTTTTTGGCTCTAATCAGTATAATTATTTATATAAATTATTCTGAGAAAAAAGAATTAAAACAATATTTTTTAATGATCTTCTTTTTTTCATTATCTTTGTTGGCTAAACCCATGATGGTTACTTTGCCTTTTGTATTATTGCTTTTAGACTTTTGGCCTTTAAAACGCATTGAATATATAAGTTTTAAGTCTGAATTTCTATTTTTATTTAGAGAAAAAATTCCTTTGTTACTACTGTCATTTATATCTTGCTGTATTACTTTTTGGTCACAAAATATTTCAGGTGCAGTACAGAGCTTTGAAAATATATCTTTTGGGATTCGTATTGAAAATATAATCAACGCCTATGGTTGGTATTTTTTTAAGACCTTTTTTCCATTTCAACTCACTATTTTTTATCCTCATCCCAAAGATAATATTCTATTAGAAAATCTGGTTATGGGTGGTTTTGTTATTCTTTCAGGCATACTCCTTTCATGGAAATTTAAAAATAGACATAAATATATAATGACTGGCTTTTTATGGTTTATGGGAACACTTGTTCCAGTCATTGGTCTGGTCCAGGTTGGTTTACAGGCCTATGCTGACAGATATTCTTATATACCAATTGTTGGGATATTTATTATTATAGTATGGGGCATTTGTGATATCTTTACCAAATCAAAAAATGGAAGAATAATGTCATATGGTGTGTTAATTTGTTTTATCATTTTTTTAACAGGTTTATGCAACAAACAGGTTAAGCATTGGCAAAATGGAAATAGTCTTTTTTATCATGCAATGATATCAATACCAGATAACTTTGTTGCTATGACAAATATGGGAACAAACGTTCACTTAAAAACAGCACTTTCAATAAATCCCAATTATCTACCAGCACTTTATAATTATGGAACACTTTTATTAAAACAAGGAAATTATTTAGATGCTAAAAAATATCTTGCAAGGGCTTTACAATTAAATAATAAACATCCGAATATCCACAATAATCTTGGAGCTGTTTATTACAAATCAGGCAACATTACTAAAGCTATTTTTCATTTTGAACAGGCTTTAAGTATTGATCCTAAAAATAGCTTTGCTCAAAAAAATCTAAAATTTATATTAATGAATATGAATGATACAAAACAATGAAAAAAAATCAAATTTATTTATCTCAAAATATACACAAATATTTACAAATATACATGACTGAAATAATCCTTTGTTTTGCGATTATTATCTGTATCTTTGCTGTATATATCCCCTGTATTCAATTTGGATTTGTTCATTTTGACGATCAACTATATGTGTTTGATAATCCACATATTCGTGATGGTTTAACATGGGATGGAATTAAATGGGCATTTACAACCATAAGAGGAGGTAACTGGCATCCTTTAACATGGATCTCTCACATGCTTGATATTTCTTGCTATGGAATGAATGCAGGGAGACATCATTGGAATTCTATTCAAATTCATATTTTGAGCACAATACTACTTTTTATTTTTTTAAGAATGGCCACAAAGACCATATGGATTTCAGCCAGCATTACAGCCATTTTTGCATTACATCCCATTCATGTGGAATCTGTTGCATGGGTTGCTGAAAGAAAAGATGTTCTATCTGTTTGTATGGCTCATATGTCTCTTGTATTATATATTTATTATATTAAGAATAAATCCTTATATCGTAAATTAGCTGTTTTATTTTGTTTTTGTTTAAGCCTTTTATCTAAACCTATGATGGTAACTCTTCCATTTCTTTTTTTGTTATTGGACTTTTGGCCTTTGGAACGATTTAAAAATGAAAATTTACGATCTTTATTATCAGAAAAAATAATATTTATTATTCCTGTAATTGCAATTATTGGAATGGCATTACTCACTCAAAATAATCAAGGTGCAATAACATCATACAAAAATCTTTCAATACAATATCGAATATTAAATGCAGGAATTGCTTATATTCTATATATTAAGAAAATGATTATTCCATTTGGTCTTTCTGTTTTTTACCCTCATCCTGCTACAAGTTTATCATTTGTTCAAGGAGTCTTAGCCTGGATAGGAATTTTTACAACTGTTGGAATATCTTTTTTTTTGAAAAATAGGTTTCCATTTTTATTTACAGGTACTGCCTGGTATTTTGGAACACTTATTCCAGTTATTGGCATTGTTCAGATTGGAAGACAGCAAATGGCTGATAGGTATACATATTTTCCTATGACAGGCTTTGTAATAGTTTTACTGTTTTTTTTAGTATATTTAATACCGAATTCAATAAAGAAAAACTCTAAAGTCAAAATATCAGGATTTATTGCTCTTGTTTTAATTCTGTCAAGTCTGTCCATGAAGCAGGTGAAGTTATGGGAAAATGATTTTACTTTATTTTCTCATGCATTAAAACATACATCGAATAATTATATTGCACATGTAGCACTTGGTTATCATTTTGGACTTAATGAGGACTATGAAAAAGCAGTAAAACACTATCAGGAATCTATTTCAATTAAACCAGACTTTGCTGATGCTCATATTAATTTAGGTAACCTGATGGCAAGAGTTTATAAAAAATATGATATAGCTGAAAAACACTATCTCAAAGCATTACAAACGAATAAACAAGATCCTGTAATTCTAAATAATTTAGGAAATATTGAACTTGCAAAAAATAATTCAGACCTGGCACTTAAATGGTATATACTTTCACTAACAGCAAACAGAACATATAAACCTGCATTAATAAATATTGCCAGACTGATTATAAAAGAAGATATTAAAAAATCAGATAAATTTTTAAATACTCTAATTAAAAAAATTATTAAACTGGATCATTCCAAAAGTTTATTTACAGAAATTGAAAGAATACTAATGGCAAATAATTATAATGATCATGCAAAATTATTAAAAACTTTTAAATCTGAGGATTAATAATTCAAAATGATTAACAATTGTTTTCATAAGCAAATAAAGCTTCATATATACAGCTTATTTTTAATTATTATCTTAATATTTGTAGCTTTCTGGCCAATTTTAAATGCTGAATTTACTGATTTTGATGATTGCAAATTGCTTTTTTGATATATATATTTTTTTTTAAAGCCAGCAGAGAGTTTTATCCTTCGATTCTTCTTTCATTACTTTTTGCAATACATCCACTTCATGTGGAATCTGTTGCCTGGGTTGCTGAAATGGACTTTAAACAAGCTGAAGATTTTTGCTATCAAGCTCTTAAACGCAAATTGAATGATGAAAAAATTTACTATCAACTTGGTCAAATTTTTGAGAAAAAGAAACAGTTTAAACAGTCAGCTTTTTTTTACAAGAAAGCACTTATAATCAATC
>Ga0272440_1000901_pt1 | contig 24989 bp, 18 predicted proteins | sample SSMMMBAug17_FD_192440 | JGI IMG/M metagenome (GOLD analysis project Ga0272440, IMG submission 192440) | Marine sediment archaeal communities from Little Sippewissett salt marsh, Falmouth, MA, United States - SSM-MMB-Aug17 | ecosystem: Environmental > Aquatic > Marine > Wetlands > Sediment ...
CTTATGTTCGCCCTCGAACTAATAACGCTTTCGTTCCTATGTACGATGGGCGAACATAAGGTTCGCCCCTACACGTTCTTGGCACATAAGTAAATGAGGAATTTATTTTTCGAGCATTCCTAAGGATAAATAATTTTGGTGGGCGCATTCCCAAAAAGTCGGTTATGTTTTCTTAGCCCTGAAAGGGCGGCAACATACCAGCCCAGGGCAACGCCCTGGGTAAAAAATAACCAACGATGTAGCCCTGAAAGGGCGTTACATTTTTTTCTTTAATTGTTTGCATATGTAGCGCCCTTTCAGGGCTAAAACCAAAACGATCATCTACCCAGGGCGTTGCCCTGGGCTGGTATGTTGCCGCCCTTTCAGGGCTCAGAACCGAATGTCCGACTTTTTGGGAATGCGCCCATTTTGGTTGCACTCAAATTATTTAGAATCGCCGATCGGAGAACCATTTATGGGACGTATCAGTCACTATCATCTGACCCCTGAAAGCGGTCGGATTTGTGTGAACTTAAATAAAAGACAAATCAAAGAACTCAAAAAAATTGCAGTTGAATTTGAGATTTCTGAAAAAGAGGTCATGAAACTGGCTGTTGATATGCTTATCAAGACGTACCAGAGTATTCCGCAGGAAGCGATTGATAAAGAGGGGATCAGTGCCATAGGAAAAATATCATAGACCCATCTGAGTGTTTATACGATAGGAATGGACACTTATTTTTCAATCGTTTTTTGCGATACCAGAAATTTTAAATTTACAGAGGGAGAACTATTTTGAAAGTTGTTATTATTGGTGCTGGTGAAGTAGGATATCATATTGCCAGCCGAATTGCTTATGAACAAAAAGAAGTTGTTGTAATTGACAATAACGAAGATGCATTGCGCAGGGTTACAGAAAGCATTGATGTTCAGGTGATTAAAGGCTCTGGCAGCAGCCCTTCAGTATTGAAAGAAGCTGGGATTGAGGATGCCAACATTTTTCTGGCTGTAACAGATAGCGATCAGATCAACATTGTTGCCTGCCTTTTTTCCGATTATATCAGTCCAAAAACGACGAAACTGGTTCGGCTTCGCGATCCTGATTTCATTTCATATAAAGAGGCCCTTCAAACCTATTCGCCTCATATTCATACCATTATCAATCCAGATGTTGAAGCTGTTCGCGCTATTGAACGATTCATGAGTGTCCCCGGTGCTGTCGATGTGGGCGATTTTGCTGATGGTCGTATTCAGTTGATTGGGTTTCGCCTTGAAATGGGGTCTCCCCTTTTGGGAGTGCGTCTGATGGATATGCCGCGTATGGAAAATGGTGGTAATCTTCTTATTGCTGCGGTCATCAGGCAGGAAAAACTGATTATCCCTAGAGGAAAGGATGTCCTGGCTGAAGGCGATCTTGTTTATATTGTATGTGAAACGCGCTATCTTACGCAAACGCTAGATTTTCTTAGAGTGGATACCACTCCAGTGAGACGTGTCATGCTGATTGGCGGCGGACGTGTGGGATACAAAATGGCATTGGCCCTTGAAAAGCAATCTATTAAAACGAAATTGATAGAAAAAAATCCCCGCATATGCCAGAAATTAGCTGAAAATCTTGATCGTGTTATGATTCTGCAAGGGGATGGCACCGATCAAAACCTGTTGATTGAGGAAAACGTTCAGGATATGGACATGGTCATTACCCTCACTGGTGATGAGGAAACCAATATTTTGTCCTCATTACTTGCCAAACGAATGGGCGCCCGCTCCAATATTACTCGAATCAGTAAATTCAGTTATTTTCCATTGGTTGAAGCCATTGGGATTGACCATATTATCAGTCCCCGATTATCAGCGGTCAATACCATATTGCAGCATATTCGTGAAGGAAACGTGTTGTCTGCAATTTCTATTAAAGGAGAACAGGCTGAAGTGTTGGAAGCAATCGTCTCGCATGACTCAGATGTTGCTGGAAAAACACTTCAAAAAATTCCATTTCCAAAAGGTGCTCTGGTTGTTGGCGTGGTCAGAAAGGATGAAACCTTTATTCCAACTGGCAGGACTGTTATTCACGCTGATGATCGCATCATTATTTTTGCCATTCGTGAAGTCATTTCAAAAATTGAAAAAATTATGACTGTTCAACTGAAATATTATTAACGATTAAATGAGGATTTTTTTTCAGCGCTTTTCTTAATCAACCTTATGTACTATTCATCAATGCACAATAAAAAAATGACCCGCCAAAAATGTATGCGGCTGGGACGTATCCAATATTTGAATGTTGCACCTGTATACTATGGCCTGAATATGCGCAATCAAAATGAATATCAATTAACAAGTGCTCCCCCTGCCACATTAAACCGGATGTTGACAATGGGGCAATTGGATATCAGTCCGGTATCTTCAATTGCATATGGACATAATCAAGATCAATGGGATTTGCTTCCGAATTTATCCATTTCCAGCATGGGCAAAGTAATGAGTGTTAAGCTCGTGAGTAATTTTTTAATGGAAGATTTGGATCATAAGCATGTGATCGTGACCCATGAATCTGAAACCGCTGCTGCTCTTTTAAAACTCCTGTTGCGTCAAAAAAATATTGCTGCACATTATTCTAAACGACCTGTGTATACGCCTGCTTGTGTGCGCCAAAGTGATGCCGCACTCATTATTGGTGATACGGCCTTGAAATTTCCCTGGAAAAAAATATTGCCCTATGTGTACGATCTGGGAGAACTCTGGCATGGGCAAACACATTTGCCTTTTGTTTTTGGTGTCTGGGCGGTCCGCAAGCAATATGCCGATCAATATCCTGAAAAAGTGACGCAATTGACCCAAAAGTTTTATCGATCCAAACAGTCAGGCCTGGCAAATATTTCAAGCCTTTCCCGAATGGCAGCGCACAAACTTGGCATTGATATCCATACGTGCAATCAATATTATCAATGTCTGAACTATGATTTGACTGATATGCATATCAAAGGCTTACAGGCTTTTTTTGAAGGGTTGGGAATTGATTACGCACAAAAAAATTAATCATATCCCCTTGAATATTCATAATAAATGCGGTATATTTGGTCAAATATAGGTTTGATACCGGTTTTTGTTCGAGGCGAACATAAGGTTCAACCAACCAGACGAATAACAACCATTTAACATTTTTTGAAAGGAACAATAATGAGACTGTATTTTTCAATTATTATCGTTATTTGTATATCATCTGTTTATGTTTTTGCATATAATTTCGGTGATGCCATCCATGATATCCATCCGGACATGAAGGGAGTAGATTCTGCAACTGAAATTATTCAACTGTTTGACAAGGTTTTTTCCAAAATTCGTTCTGATGAACAAAGTATTGCATTTTTGCATTATCTGGATGAATCCCTTCAAAAGTTTGATTTTAAACTGTTGTACAACAATCCAACATTAAAACCGATAAAGAGTGGCTATCGCGGGGTAACCCTTCAGGGGATCAATCATTCAGACTATTATTTCATGGGCCTTAGTCCCCTCAATAAAGAAAATATTGATAATCAAACGATGGGTAGTTTTGCATCTGAAATTGCATTGAAACAAATTGACAAATCCATCGTCGGCTATCGTTCCTTTTCTGCCTATATGGACACTGAAATGGCGCTTAAACAATATTCCCATGATAATTTACTGATTTTTGCTGACAGTTTGCTAAAAATTATTGATCCTGAAAATATCGCCCAATTAAATCCACCACAAAGCCCTGTTTTCAAAAATATTGAGAAAGATGCCAGAGTGGTTATCAATGCTTTTTATCAGACATTTCCAAACCTTGCAATTTTGTTTGATCACTATATCAAGGTAAACTCTTTATTAAAAACAAAGTATTATAATGGCATTGCTTATACGCATTTTGATTTTTCAATTTCATGTCGATATGAAGCGTTGCAAAGGGATTATCCGCTTATATCTGACTATTTAGAACAATTTAGAGATGTCCTGCAAACCTGTATTAAAAGCATAAATAGCAATGGCAATTATTTATTTAATCTTCAATTTGACTGCTCACCTGATTTTTTTAAATTTTCAATTTATACCAAAGAAGGCAAAATTATTCCTTTTGATAAGGATGGTGTCCCTGTCTTTGATGAGGGATTTGCGCTGTCACAACTAAAAAAAATGAATTTTAAACTGATTACAAGATTATTATTTGATGCCTATGGATTAAAGTATTTTAATAATAATATTGTTACAAAAGGCACCTATGTAAACACCCGAGATATTGCAGTATTGAATCTCAAATTAGACAGTGTGAGTAAAACAAAAGTGTATGGTAGAAAATACCATATTTTTCCCAAATGGTTTATTGATTTTATTATTCCAGATAACATTGACCAGCTTATTTATGAGCTGGTAACAGTCATGCTTCATGCCAATGATAACGCGGGCTCTTTTGTTAAATTTGAGTTTGATAAAAGATTGCCTGGCTCGGTTTATTTTAATTCATTGGCTTCCAGCGAATATGTTGATAATTTCTTTATAAAGCTTGAACTGGGAATCTGGAGAAATATTCTAAAAACCGATCAAGAAACCATTGATGAAATTAACAGCTTGATCCTTCGCGGTTTGGGAGCAATTTTGGAAGATTTGGAAATAAATTGATTCCTGTTACGTGTTTGTTCGAGGCGAACAGAAAGTTCGCCCGCCGGACCATCACGAATCAGTCTTTTTACACACCCCGCACCGATGACATCCTGAAACACACCCCAAACACGTTTCACCATCCAGGGCCTTTTGATATTCCTGAACCAAAAAATCCTTTTGAATGCCCTGGTCGATAAAATCCCATGGAAAGTGATCGTGCGTTTGCTTGGGCGCAATCCAATGATCTAAATCAAAGGCTTTCATTGCCTGGGCCCAGTTGTTTTCCAATTGGTATGCGCGTTCAATCAAATAAGACATGTGCTGATCACCCCGGGACAGCATTGCCTGAATATGGGCTTTGCGTGGCGAATCCACCTGAAATAAAATATTGGGCAATTTTTGAAGATGTTTTTTTAAGTATTTGATTTTCTTTTTTAATGAAGCAATTGTTTCAAGACCGACCCATTGAAATGGTGTGGATGCCTTTGGGATGAAACAATTTAAATTAATGGTCATCTGACCAATTTTTTTATTTGCACGGCTCGTTTCAATAAACACTGACTGAATTTTTTGACAAAATTTTACAGTTAAGACCATATCGTCCCAGGTTTCAGTAGGAAGTCCAATCATCAGGTAAACCCGAATATTCATGATACCGCCACGAACAAGTTTTTCCACACAGGACAGAATATCAGATTCACACATGCCCTTGTTTACGACACGTCGCAATCTTTCAGAACCCGTATCAGGTGCAATCGTCATTGTTTTAATCCCTGCATTGACAGCAAATGAAAGCCAGTTATCGGACATGGCATCTGCCCGAAATGAACTTAATGCCATGGTCATCCCTTTTTGATAAACATGTTCGCACAGGTGATCCAAAAATGGAAGGTCTGAAACAGCAGCGCCCAATAATGCAATTTTATTTGATATCTGTTTTGCAGAATCAATATTGTTTAATAATTGATCATAGGTTCTAAATCTTGGCGGCCGATACACAAAGCCCGAACCACAATAGCGGCATCCATGAGAACACCCACGACTGACCTCAATCAAGTATGTATTGGCAAATGTTGTATTGGGCGTTAACAAGGTGCTGTCTGTTTGAAATGTTGAAATGTCTGGAATAAATTGACGCATCACCTTTTGGGGATGTTCAGGAATATAGATTCCAGGATATGATGCCATATGATTGAGAATGTGTGTTTTATTGTGAGACAGGTCAAGATGTTCAAATATTCGGGGAAGCATATTATCTGCTTCCCCAATATAAAATACATCGATAAAAGGTGCGACAGGTTCTGGATTCAGAAAGGAAATTACCCCGCCGGCCATAATCAATGGATCATTATGATGGCGCTCTTTTGCACGAATCGGAATCTCAGAAAGTGTCAATGCATGAAGTATATTGATAAAATCATTTTCAATAAATAATGAAAATGCAATAATGGTAAAATCCGCTAAAGGCCTTCCAGATTCGATGGAAATACATTCATGAATTTGTGTTCTTTTATTGACAAATACACGTTCGCATACCACATGATCCAGTTGATTTAGCAAGCGATAAATCGTCTGATAGCCTAAATTTGACATTCCTACAGCATATGTGTTGGGGAACACAAGGGCAACCGAGATTTTCTGATGCCATTTTTTGAATACAGTGCCAGTTTCCTGGTCAAGAATGTGTTTGCGAAAATGATTCAATCAGGCTTTTTTCTTTCTCAAAAAAGTGGGTACGTCAAGATCTTCATTATCCAGGACCATGCCTTTGTAGCCTCTTAAATTGGGACCGGTTGAAGGCATCGTCGTTGCTTTGCCTTTTTGAGACCGAACAAACGTGGGTTCATCATAATTGACAGCACTGGCCATATCAGCAGGGGTAACATCACGCACTTTTTGTCGATAATCACCCACCTCAAGTCTTGGTTTGATAAACTGGCTGTCCTCCCCCAATCCGGTGGCAATAACAGTGACACGTAATTCTTCTCCAATGGTGTCATCCATGACAGCGCCCCAAATAATTTCAGCATCATCACCGGCTTCCTCATGAATTCGGTCAGAGGCTTCAGTCATTTCGCCCATCGTCAGATCACTGCCGCAAGTGATGTTCATCAATACACCCCTCGCACCATTAATGGATAGATCTTCAAGCAATGGATGCGATATGGCACGTTCGGCAGCTTCAATCGCACGATTATCACCCACACCAACGCCAGTACCCATCAATGCCATGCCGCCATTTGACATGACTGTGCGAACATCTGCAAAATCCAGATTGACCAGGCCGGGACGAATAATCAAATCGGTGATTCCTTTAACTGCATGAAGTAAAATTTCATCAGCGCGTTTGAACATTTCAAGCATGGTGGCGTTTTTAGAGGCCAGTCCGCGTAACCGATCATTGGGAATGGTAATGACTGTGTCCGCCACTTCTTTTAAGGCAATAATGCCATCCTCAGCCTGACGTAATCGCTTTTTGCCTTCAAATGAAAATGGCTTGGAAATAACAGCAACAGTCAAAGCGCCGAGTTCTTTTGCAATTTTTGCGATAACCGGTGCCGAGCCAGTTCCAGTGCCGCCCCCCAAACCAGCGGTAATAAAAACCATATGGCTTTCTTCAAGTACCTGCCGAATATCTTCAGCATTTTCTAATGCAGCATCTCGTCCAACATCTGGATTCGCACCTGCTCCCAAACCTTGTGTCAGTTCAGCCCCAAGTTGAATTTTAATTGGTGCCTTAGAGATTGTAAGCGCCTGTACATCTGTATTGCAGACGATAAATTTTACGCCCTCCAAATTGGACTCAATCATGTTGTTTACTGCATTGCCACCTGCACCGCCAGCACCAATGACTTTGATATGGGCGCCATTTTCTGTGTCGCCATCAACAGCTTTGCTTGTCATATGATAATACCTCCTCTGTCTTTACAGAGATTTTTTTTGATTCAAATGGCTTCTTTAAACCATCCTTTCATTCTTTGCAAAATTCTTGATAATAAATTTTTATCTTTAATTCTGAACTTTTTCGGTTTTCTTTTCTTATTAGCGCCATGAAGAATAAGGCCAACGCCAGTTGCATACATGGGATTGTTGACAACATCAGTCAAACCTTTAATACCTTTAGGCTTTCCAATACGAATGGGTTGCTCCATAACCAGTTCGCCAAGCTCTGCAACACCATCCAGGAGAGAAGCGCCGCCAGTCATGACGTAACCTGAAACAATCAGACGTTCCAATCCCGCCCGATAAACTTCACGATTGACCAGGGCAAAGAGTTCCTCCATTCGGGGTTCAATAATTTCACAAAGTACTGCCCTTGGAACTTGCCTTCCCCTATTACCACCGCCAACACCTGAAATATCAACCATATCATCAGGACTTATTCTGTTTCGGAGACAAGAGCCATTTTTTGTTTTAATCAATTCTGCATCACTCAGAGATGTTCTTAAGCCATATGCCAGATCATTGGTCAGGTTTGTCCCGCCCAGAGGAATTACAGAAGTATGCTTGATGTTTTTGCCAGAAAAAATGGCCATATCTGTTGTGCCGCCGCCAATGTCAATAAGCGCCACACCCAACTCCTTTTCTTCGGGCATTAAAACGGATTCACCTGAGGCCAACGATTCCAGCACAATATCGTTGATTTCAAGGCTGGCACGATTGGCACATTTGACAATATTTTGTACAGCAGTCACTGCACCTGTAACAATGTGAATTTTTACTTCAAGGCGCACACCAGCCATACCCACTGGATTCTGAATTCCTGGCTGATCATCTACAATAAATTCCTGTGGAAGAACATGGATTACCTCCCGATCCATAGGAATCGCCACTGCTCTTGCGGCTTCAATGACACGTTGAACATCGTTTTGAGTGATTTCAGATCCTTTTACAGCAATGATTCCATGACTGTTAAAACCTTGCATATGTGCACCTGCAATGCCTGCATACACATTAGAGATTTCACATCCAGCCATGATTTCAGCATCTTCAACTGCTTTTTTTATGGAATCTACTGTCGATTCGATGTTGACAATGACCCCTTTTCGTAATCCAACAGAAGGGTGTGTGCCTGTACCAATAATATGGATTCCTTCACTGGTCACTTCACCCACAATCGCACAAATTTTCGTGGTGCCGATATCTAATCCGACTATAAGTTCTTCTTGATCTCGCATCCTTTATTTATACCTCCTTGCCGTCGGAATTATTAATTACCAGGGGTCGTACAATTATACGATCCAGATTGTTCAAATCAATATAATCGATTTGTTGATATTTCTTTTGATATTGAAAATAAGTCAATATTTTTCTTAACCGATAAAACTTTTTCTGAAAGTTGTCATCCCCAAGCAAAATTTCCATCTCTTTATCCGATTGATTTAACCATACAGTGATACCAAAATGCGTGTCAATATGCACATGATTGATATCCATTTTTTGAGGAAAGCCAAGTATCTGTTTTTTTTCTGTTAACACGCGGAGAATTAATATCATTTTTTGTGATAAGGGTGCATCATACAGTGAAAGATCAGCATATGAAACGCCTGTGACCACCGGAAGATTCTTTGGATCTGATGGTTCGTGATTTTTTATGACATATCCTTGTGTGTCTATAATTAATGGTTTTTCAAAGAGTAGCGTCGCTAATGCTTGTTTCTCTTGAATGTTTATTGTCAGCTCATTGGGGAATTTACGATCAATACTTGCGGATGCAATCCAGGGATTGCGAATCAAGCGTTTATGGATACTGCTCATGTTAAGATCTATCATATTTTCAGAGTGTGTAAGATGTGCATGTTCAAGAATATTTTTTTTTGAAAGGAATGCGTTTCCGCTAACTTGAATGTCTTGGGTTTGGAAATAGGGCATGGCGATAAGACAATCATAAACAAAAATACATACGATACTGATGATCAGTATCAATATTGTAAATAAAAAAGACCCCTTCAAAGGAATTCTTTTTTTACGTATATTTGTTCTTTTTGATTTTTGATTATACATGAATAATTTTTACCTCAGGCTCCAAATAGATATTGAATGTTTTCATGACCTTTTCTTGAATTTCCTGCTTCAGTGCAATGATGTCTTTTGATGTTGCCTGTCCTTTATTGATAATAAAATTGGCATGCCGATGTGACACGACCGCATCGCCAATCTGGCATCCTTTTAATCCAGCCTGTTCAATTAAATACCCGGCTGAAAGGGTAGTTGATGGATTCTTAAAAAAACTGCCCGCGCACAAACAACCTGTTGGCTGCGTTGATTTCCGGTATTTCATTCGCTTTTGTGCATCCAGACGAATGGTGTTCCTGTCCGCCGGATGGAGTGCAAGTGATACTTTTATTATTATGGCATTATGTGCAATATCATTCCACGAAATATTTCGGTATTCCATTGTTAAGGCATCTTTTTCAATATGATGCATGCTGCCATCAGGGCTCATACATTCAATTGATTGAATGACATCCGCCATTTGACCGCCGCCAGCACCCGCATTCATTCGTACTGCCCCTCCAAGGGTGCCTGGTATACCCAAAGCAAAATTCATTCCATCCATATCATTGCGAATGGCATGTAAGCATATACGTTTTAAGGATATTCCTGCATCAGCCTTAACAAGGTTTTCCTGAACCTGCATGTCAGTAAAATGTGTCAAATTAATTATTATACCACAAAAACCAGAATCATCAAATAAAATATTGCTCCCTCCACCCATAACCAACCAGGGGATGCCTTCATTGGTAAGCCAGGGAAGTAAAATTGCGAGTTCTTGAGCATGTTCCGGAAAAATGATTCCATCAGCAGGACCGCCAATATGAAAACTATTGTACGTTTTTAAAGATACATTAAATGCGAATTTTGAAACATTCGCATTAACAAATTTTTTTTGCTGCGTGTTTAGCATTTTTTGTATTGTATCAAAAATTATCAGTATTATGCAAGCCTTTTGATAAAAAATGATCGCCGGCCTGTCGAATATTTCCTGCTCCCAATGTCAGCAATAATTGTTTTTTACTGGTATCAACCATATGAATGGCCTGTTCAAATGTTTCAACACAAGATACCTTGTGTGACAGGTATTTCTTGATCGATTGAAAGAGTTCTTTGCTGCTTATACCTGGAATGGGTTTTTCTCCTGCACTGTAGATGGGCAATAAAATGAGTTGGTCTGTTTGATGAAATGCCTGGGAAAATAACTCAAATAAATCCTTTGTTCGTGAATATCGATGCGGCTGAAATAATATACACAGGCGATAATCCGGCCAACCTGTTTTGATCGCCTTAATTGTGGCTTTGATTTCAGTGGGATGATGGCCATAATCATCCATTACCAAGACCTGATCACGCTTACCTCTAATTTCCATACGCCGCTGAACACCTTTAACCAATGAAAGCGTTTGTTTTTGAATATGCCAGGGAATATCCAGTAACGAACAGGTGGCAATGGCCGCCAGGGCATTCAGCACATTATGCTGGCCTGTCATGTGCAGCGTAAACCGATCGATGATTTTATGATCCAATAGCAAATCAAAAGTGGTCAAAAAGGGTCCGGTTTCTTCAATGTTTTGTGCCATGAATTGGGCAGGATTCTGAATGCCATATGTCAGGCATGTGCCCTGAATTTTCTTTTCAAATGTGGCAATAACAGGGTCATCCACACATAAAATACTTGCTCCATAAAATGGGGGCCGATTGGCAAATTGAAAAAAAGCCTTATGGACGTTTTCGATTGCACCATAATGATCCATATGTTCTTGATCGATATTGGTAATAATTGCAATGGATGGATTCAGATTAAGCAATGAACCATCACTCTCGTCAGCTTCAACAACAATATAATCTCCAGTACCTGAGTATGCGTTGCCAGACAAGGCGTTCAATATGCCGCCCATTACAATGGTTGGATTCATATTTGCCCGATGTAATATTTCTCCAATAATGCCGGTGGTCGTTGTTTTGCCATGAGAACCTGTCACAGCAATACTGAATTTGCGACGCATAATTTCAGAAAGCATTTCAGATCGATGAACAATAGGAATTTTTTTGTTTCTGGCAGCTTCAATCTCGCAGTTATCTTCATGTATTGCTGATGAATACACAACTGCTTTTGCATTCTTTACATTACCGGAAGAATGATTATAAAAAATTGTTGCGCCTGCTTTGCTTAATCGTTGGGTCAGTGATGTGGATTTTATATCTGAGCCACTGACAATGTAGCCTTGTGAAATTAATATTTCAGCAATGGCACTCATGCCGATACCGCCAATACCAATAAAATGTATTGGATAATTATTTGGATTTAACATTATATTTTATCTTTTAGGAAAGCTTTGGAAAAATAACATGCTCATTTATTATGATCGTTATATTCAGCGCATCCCTCAGGTTCGATTTCGGTTTTTGTTATAATCAAGAAATGGTCGATAATTGATAACAATCCCTTGCAATTTGTTGCGCAGCAAAAGGTCTGGCAAATGCCAGAGACTTATGATGCATTGTTTCCAATGCACCAGGATTGTTCGCAAAAAATCGGATTCTATCAGCCAATAAATATCCACTGAGCTGATTTTCAACGATCATCTCTGCGCCACCGGCATCAACCACAGCCTGTGCATTTTTTACCTGATGATCATCTGCTGCATGGGGAAAAGGAATGATAATTGCCGGTTTGCCCAAAATACTCAGTTCTGCCACAGTTGTGGCGCCAGCACGACAAATGATCAGATCTGATTGTTCGTATGGCGTCATCATGTCATGAAAAAATGCACGAACATCAGCCTGAATATTTTTTTGTTTGTATGCATGGGTAAGCATTGCTTCGTCATCAGAACCACTCTGGTGAATAAATGAAATCTGTTGATCGTCAAGATGTGCCAGGGCATCAACCAGGGATTTATTAATTGGACTTGCCCCCTGACTTCCACCCACAATAAATACTGTAAATTTTTTATGTGTTTGTCTGGTTTGTTTTCGTGATGTTTCAACAATACTTTTTCGAACAGGATTTCCTGTATACACAGTTTTGTTTGCCCTGAACCACGTTATTGTCTGGGGAAATGATACATAAATGCGATCAGCAGTTTTTGCAAGCATACGATTGGCAAGCCCGGGAATACTATTTTGTTCCTGAATGACCACCGGAATTCCCATCAGATTGGCAGCAAGAACACAGGGTGCAGAAACATAGCCTCCCACTCCCAGCACGATATGTGGATTGAACTCATGATACATTCGAATGGCTTTTAATATTCCCAATGGAATTTGTAACAAGGATTGAATCTTTGTCTTTAATGTAAGATTTTTAAGCCCACCGGCAGGAATAATTGTATGGTTATAAGGTGTTTGAGAGAGTATTTTTAGTTCCAGCGGCCGGTCTGTTCCTAAAAAAAGGATTTGATTTTTAGGGTTCATTTCTTTTACAGCTTCAGCAACAGCAATACCCGGAAAAAGATGTCCCCCTGTTCCACCTCCAGCAATGGCTATATGAAAGGGCTTATCTTTAGTCTTCATTGTGTAATATCCTGTTGACAGTTTCTGCAAATTTTTTCACAGAAATGGGTTTTTGTAAAAACGCTTTGGTAGAATTTTCAATGCCCCGATCAATCATTACATCTTCTGTATATCCAGACATAAATAGCACTTTTAATTCTGGATATTGTTTTGAAAGATTCAAATACAGCTCCTTACCATTCATTCCAGGCATTACAACATCAGACACCAATAAATGAATGGGACCATCGTAAGAATCAATCAATTTGAGACATTGGTTGGCATCTTGAGCATCAAGCACATGATATCCCATCCGCGTTAGAATACTGCAAACCAGATCGCGGACAATACATTCATCCTCAACAACAAGTATCGTTTCATGGCCTCCCTCTTTTGCTTTTGAAGGATAGATATTGGGTACATTTTCGTCATCATTTTTACTAACACGCGGAAAATAAAAAATGAATGTCACGCCTTTATTTTTTTCACTATGTACACGAATATGCCCACCATGCTGTTTGACAATGCCATAAACTGTTGAAAGTCCAAGACCTGTCCCATTTTCATGATTTTTGGTGGTATAAAAGGGCTCAAAAGCATGTTTTAAAGATTCGCTTGACATTCCAATGCCTGTATCAGAAATAACAACCATGACATATGACCCGGGAATTACATCGGGATATTTTTCAACATATGTTTCGTCAAGTTCAGTATCAGAGACCTTTATATTTAAAGCTCCGCCATGTTTCATGGCATCCTGGGCATTGACCAAAATGTTCATTAAGATTTGTTCAATGTGAGAAACATCCGCATGAATGGTGCCTTTTGACTGGCGGGTGTCGAGAGAAAACTGGATATCGTCCCTGATGACATTTTTCATGATTTTATAAAACGCTTCAATCACTTCTGCCAGACAAAATTTTTGTAATTCCAGGGGGTGTTTTCGGCTAAACATAAAAATTTGACGTGTGAGCGCGCTGGCACGTTCGGCTGCAATAAGAATTCTTTCAAGTTTGGGCTTACAATTTGAGGGCACATAGAGATCGGTAAGCAGCAATTGTGTATTGGCAAGAATGGGTGATAACAGATTATTATAATCATGGGCAATACCGCCTGCCATACGTCCAATGGTTTCCATTTTTTGGGCCTGAAGCAGTTGGGCTTCAAGATTGCGTTCATCAGTAATATCGCGTGCTATTAATATGACGCCGATGATATTTCCAGAGACATCTTTATTGATACTGGCAGATCGTCTTATAAAAAATGTTTTGCCATCCCTGGTCAGATGTTCATCTTCTTGAATAATACCCGATTTACTTAACACTTGCGCCATAAATTCTGAGAAATTCGATTGTTGCGGCGGTTTCATGAAAATATACAGGTTTTTATCAATCAGTTCTTCTTTAGTGTATCCATGCATGCGTGCCCATGCCTCATTGGCAAATTCAATTTGTCCCGACATATTGGCAATGACAATGCCATCAAGTGATTGCTGAAGAGCCTGACTGTGGCGAAACAATTCTGTTTCTACCATTTTACGATCACTGATATCAGACAATGTGCCCATCATACGCCTGGCTTTCCCAGATGCATCCCACTCCATCACTTTTCCCCTTGATATGACCCATAACCACCTATTTTCATTGGTTTTCATACGAAATTCAATGGAAAATGCTGATTTGCTTTTAAGTTGATTACAAAAAAAATGATCCAGACGTTCTTTATCATCGGGATGTAAAAGTTTAAGAAATGTATCATAGGTGTGTGGAAACGCATCAGGCTTGTATCCAAGCAAGGTAAACCAGCGAGGACTGTAATAAATCTCATTTGTCGTAGGATTCCAATCCCATATGCCATCGTTGGTCGCCTCCATTATCAATTTGAGACGTTCTTGACTTTCATGAAGTTCATAATTTGCTTTTACTGCACGTAACGTTTCTGAGGTAAAATGTGTCAGTAATGTTCCCAAATCTTTGTCATATTCCTCAAATTTAGGCTGCACCCGACTATGAAAAGAAAGCAAACCAACAATGCGGCCGCTTTCATCTGGAATGGGAAAGGCCAGAACTGAATCATCAAGATAGCCTGTCCAGCCGCTGCTTGTAAAGGTATTGTCTTGATTTAAATCATGAATAAGCAAGGGTTTTCCAGTGGTCATGAGATATTCTAAAACCGAATTTTCTTTTAAAGGAAAAGGAATATATTCAGGCGCATGTCCCGGATCCAGTGCGTGTACCAGTCGAAGTCCATTGCTTTCTACCATATACAGGCTCCCCCCTGATGCCAGCATGTGCTGTCCAAAGGCATTGATTAAGCGCTCACCAAACTGGCTGATGGGTGATAAAACAGAATAATTTTGTTTTGTATTTACTTGCAAGTGATCATTGATGTTCTGCAGTTTTTGATTGGCTTTTTGGATTTTTTGCGCAAGAGGGGATTCTTTTGATTCCTGGACGTTTATTATCGTCATAGTTGAATACTCCTGAACGTTGTTAAATCCAGTCAGGCTGCCTGGAATGCCTTGAAAATAATTTTCTCAGCATTATTGTTCGTATTGGGTCTGTTGAACTGTAGGAACCGAATACGAACGATCACAATAACACGAAATGCGCCCTTTGTTCATTCATAATAAATGGCCAACGTCGTGTTGGCCATTTTATTAAATGCATTAGAAGCTTGCTTTTATTTGTGCCTGCAAGAAATATGGATCAGCGCCATCAATATTAGAGCCTTCAACACTTTCTTCAGTCATGGCATCACCTGCCATAACATAAGCACCAATCAAAGATATAGACAGATTATCCATCACAGAATAGTCCAGCATTGCATTGACTTCAACGCCATAATCATCTGCTTCAACAATGCCGGTTTCTGTTTTAAAATCTTCAACAGCAGCCGCATACCAGAGCCCAAATGTAAGGTTTATCTGGTCTGTAGCACAGAAACCGAGTGTTCCACCGCCTCCCATTATGTTAGACAATGACCAACCGATATTATTGGGAACAGCATCATCATTGGAGCCCAGCCCCATAATTTCTGACCAATAATAGTATCCCGCTTCAGCCGAGAAAAATTGTTCGATTTTATCATCCTTTTCTTTCGCATCATCTCCCGAGGCGAAAAATAACTGCCCTGCCAGTGTAATTTTGCCCAAATTTAAACTACCACCGCCCAATGCTGCAATGCCTGAAAAATCAACAGATCCAATCCCATTCCAATCACCAAGTTTTTCCTGAGCAATGTTTGCAGATCCCGCCTGATAAAGAGTTGTAAACCAAATCGCGGCATCTCCCATAGTCGCATCAAAATCAAACCCTAAATAATACATATCCAGGTCTGATAATGTATCAATATCCGACCACCACAAGCCCCATGTTTTTTGGCTGGTATTCATATCACGTGATGTCACATACCAAAAATAGGGTTTTATTTTTATATTATCATTGAGTTTTATTTCAGGGGTTATGGCAAAAGTATCAACATCTTTATGCGCATTGTTCCCTTGCCCGCCTTCACCAAATTTTATCCATTTGGCATCCAACGTAAGCTGATCACTGAGCGGGCACTTGATTCTAATACCCGGTGCTGCATCATAAAGTAACAGGCCTCTGGCTTCGTAAAAACTTTGTTTTCCAATCAAATAATTGGTTTCACCAATTTTAAAGTCCATATAGCTATGCTTTAGCTTAAGCCATGCTTCGGATACACCGGAAATACCAGATCCACCATATGATATTGATTCATCATTTTCCCCATCTACAGTGGTACGTCCACCCCCAAACACTGAATCGATTCGAAATTCAGTATAAACTGCAAAATCTTCATTAATTTTTGCGGTGTATGCTAAATGGGAACGTGAATCGACTCGTGAACGATTTCCGTCTGAATCATTGTCTTTAGCAGCCCAGTCACCTGCTGTAAACGCACGAACTCTAACAAACCCCCCTAATTGATGTTCAATAGCATAGGCGGGTAAAATCATTAAAAATACTAAAACTATTACACTACATATTGTCAGTGTGTTCTTCATTCTTTAATCCTCCTTTTATCAATGGTAAAAGAAATAGTTAACTTATATAAATACATAGACATTGCTCGACAAACGATGCATCAGCATTGAAATTGAATGGTAACTGATTTCAATTAAATGACTTAATTGCAGCTATTGCGCACTGTTCAATGCACACAAGATGTTCAATCATGTCTATGAGTATTTTTAACCGAATTTATCATTGAAATGAATCTCATTTCATATTAAGAAACTTTGTAAGAAAAATGTACACCATTTTTTACAAAAAAACAATCTTTTCTTAATGAATTTTAAATAAATCAATAATCTATAATTATGGACCCGCAATGAACATAAACAAACAAACCGATCTCGAAGATTTGTTAAGTGAAATTCAAAAGCATCGTCGGATGACAATCAGCCCTGAACAAATCGAGTATGAACGTCGGATGTCTGATATTATTCGTGAATTGAAATCTCTTGTTGCACGTATTCACGATATCAAAGCCAAAAATCCTGAAATGTTTCCAGAAGAATTGGCACATTTAGACAAAAAGAATTTAGCAAATGCATTGGTTGATGTCATTTCAGAGCTTAATTCTCAATTGAAAAAGCCGGTCATACAAAAAATGAGTCGAAAAATTGCCGATTATCTCATTTGGCGACGTGAAATTAGCATTCCGGTTATCCATGAACTTCTTGTGCTGTTACCCTGGTGGATTGCCAATGTCCCTCTTGATTCGGTCCGAACCCTGCGCGATATCGGATTAAAATATATTCTCAATGGTCAGGTGTTGCCAGTACAAATGGTATGGAAAGAGCTTCTGGATGCCAGGCTTGTCTATATGGGGCATTGTGTTTGTCGAAGTTCCGGAATTAGCGATGATTTATATAAAGGAGGTCAGGTTTATACATTTCTTGATGACCAACGCAAAAATATTCTTTTAGACCGCTTCATTTATCGCTATAAATCTTTGCTAAAACAACATGGCCACCTGCCCGACACAGATCCAAAATATGAAAAATTATGCCAACAATTATTGTACCACAAAAATAATTATGCCAGGGAATATTGCTTAGAAACCCTGTTAACATCAACCTATGGAAGCTGGGAATTTTTACCGGTTTTAGATAAATATACACCATCCTGGATTCATTCCATGCATAAAAACCATAAAGCCCACATGATTCATAAAGAACTCGCATTTGAACTGGCAACCATTCAGTATCTGGCTCGAGGGTCCATATTTACAACCATGAAATTATTTGACCTTCCTTACACCATTTGTACATGCCCGCCTCCTGAAACCGGTGGCGGATGTGTTCTGACAAACTGGTATTATTTTGGTGGTTCGAACAGTTCTTTATTGCCCAATACACAGGTTTTTGGTCAGTACAAGGATGAACGCGGAAATTTGCTGCCCTGTCGATACTTTTCCGAAAGACGTAACAGAGAGTGTGTCGGTTGCGGTTGTGATCATCAGCACGATGACCCCCGAAGTTTTGAGCATTTGCTTGAACAGGCGGACGAAATCTACTTGAATTACAGAACAAAATGACCTTATATTAATTATTATATCAGAAACGAATGGAAATCAATAAAAACTTGCCATTCAATCGAAACTATAATATAGTTTTTAATTTTTGACACTGACCCATGGAAAATTGAGTATGTAATGAAAATTTTGTCAAAAATTCCTGCATATTGGCTTGGATTGCTTATTATGATCCTCTGTATTGGGGGCAGTATCACAAAATTTCAGCCTCTTGAAATCTTAGAACGACGTTTCATGGATATGAGTTCCAGTTTACCTTTGAAACAGAATCGTCGCTTTCAGCCAACAGTGATCATTTCCATTGATGAAGACAGCATCAGTAAGCTGGGATCATGGCCTTGGCCACGTTCTTGTTTTTCTGAAATGATTGATTTCTTGAAACGTTCACAGGCCAAAACAATCGGTCTTGATATATTGTTTGAACATAAAGATAATGATTTTATAATTGATGAAATACGAAATATTGAGGGGTCTTTTAAAACCTTAATTCAAGAACCATCAGAACATTACGATATTTTTTTAAACTATATTCAAGAAATGGAATCCCGCATTGATCACGACAAAAAGTTAATCAAGTCAATTGAACGCGCCAGCAATGTTATTTTACCTGTTCATTTCAACCTTAATCAATTAATTCCAAATTTGAAACAAAATCCGGTACCCCAAATGGTCGATCCACTGGATTTACCTTTGACACCGCAGATGAAAAATATATTTGCACCGCATACTGCACGTTCAGTCAGCATGCCATTCTCTGAAGTGAGCAGCGCGGCAGTCGGACTGGGGCATATTAATGTTAAGCCAGACATTGATGGAAAGATTAGAGCGCACATATTGACTGTCATGTATCAAGATAAATACTATCCCTCACTCCCCCTGCGCGCAATTATTCACTATCTCGGACTTCAACAAAAAGATTTAGAAATATTGCCTCCCAATGGTCTTCGCGCAGGAAACCGCTATTTTGACACTGACAATCAGATAAATGTACGCATTCAAAAGGGTGCAATGCCAATTCCCAAATACTCATTCTTCGATGTGTTGCAGGGATTGGTTCCGGAACAGAAATTTAAAGATCGTATTGTTCTCATTGGTGGAAATGCAAAACTTTTAAGAACACCAGACTATCACCAATTGCCAGATAATTTTTCGCTGCCTGAATATCATGCTGCTGTCATTGAAAATTTATTATCCAGATCCACAATTAACCGCCCAGACTGGATTCATTTAACAGAATTGTTTGTTATGCTCTTATTTGGATTCTTTATCTCTTTTGTTTTGCCAAGAAATGGGGTATTTGGCGGCATATTTTTTTCAGTTGTTTTTATTGGGGTATGGACAATGGGTTGTATGGTACTCCTATCTGTTGAAAATCTTTGGTTAAAATGGATCTACCCCAGTATGGAATTATTATTGGGGCTGATTATAATTATCCCGCGTCAGGTATTTGTGACCGAAAAATCTCTTTCCCCAATACTTCAAACCATGATACAGAGACACCCGCTTGTTCATCAAGGCTTAGACAAATATGAGGTTTCAGAAGAATTGGGACGCGGCATGTTGGGTGTTGTCTATCGGGCAAATGATTTAGAAAACGAACGTTGGGTTGCCATTAAAACCATTCAACTCAATACTGGAAGAGCATCCGAACAACTCAAAAGTGCAAGGCAATTGTTTATCAGGGAAGCCAGGGCTGCAAGTAATCTTAAACATCCTGGCATGGTTGAAATTTACGATGTTGGATTTGAAAACGATATTTGTTATATTGTTATGGAATTCCTTGAGGCCAGTGCCTTAAATGCCCATTTTTCAAGAAAATCTCTATTGCCTTTGAGAAAGGTACTTCATTACATTATTCAAATATGTGATACCCTTAGTTTTGCGCATCAGAAATGGATTATTCATGGTGGAATAAAGCCCGGTAATATTTTTCTACTTAGAAAAGATATCATTAAAGTATCTGATTTTGGGATTGATACCTTTGCCAAAGCAATTGGAAACCATACAGGAGAACTCTTGTTCACACCAGGTTATATGTCACCCGAACAAGTTGAAGGTCAAAAAATTGATGGACGATCTGATCTTTTTTCTGTTGGCGTGTTATTGTATCATCTTGTGACTGCGGAATTACCCTTCAAAGGCACATCTTTGTCAGAACTTATGTATAATATCAGCCATCAAGAACCTGTTTCTCCCAGATCAATCAATCCAAAAATTCCAACTGCATTGGAATTAATTCTAATTAAGGCGCTTGCGAAGATACCCAATGATCGTTTTCAAAGTGCTGAAAGTTTTGCGCGTCATTTGAAAGTTCTGGATCAAAAAATAGCAGTGGCAGTCAGTAAAAAAAATATGCGGGGAAAAAAAATGCCGGCAGTAAATTGAGAAATTTATTATGCAAGTATTCTTAAGCGCTGAAAGTGCGAAATATTATACCCCCGGGAAAAATTTCAAAAGGAGGATTTTTTGTACTTACTAAAAAAAATTATCATTCAATTTATTATTTTATTTGGCCTGATGGTTCCCAATTGTATTTGTGCTGAACCACAGACATCATTGTTTGATTATGTCAAAACACAGCTTGTTCAGGATGGGTATCCATCTACAATGATTGAAAAGCTATACAATGAACCAGAGGTGTATTTTGATATAAAAAGCGTATCTGGATATTTTCAACACAATGAAGCCCAATTGAATTATGCCCAATTCCATCAAACCAGGAATCTTGCAAAAGCACAAAAATATCTTGAAAAACATAAAACATCATTAAATCGGGTGGAACAAAAATATGGTGTGGATAAAGAAATTATTGTGTCAATTATGCTTGTGGAAACACGATTGGGTGGATTTACCGGAGTCAGTCGTGTGCTTAATGTTTATTCGACAATGGCTGCTCTTAAAGCGAAAGCACCACGAGAAAATTTATGGGAACAGGTGCCGCCCAAAAAACGACTTGATAAAAAAGAATTTCTAAAAAAAGCCCTTAGAAAGGCTGATTGGGCTTATGAACAGCTCAAAGCCTTTTTAGATTATACCAGCCAAAATAAGTTTTCTCCCATAGAAATTCGCGGGTCATACGCAGGGGCCATTGGACTGGCTCAATTTATTCCTTCAAGTATTTTAAAATTTGGCAAGGATGGCAACAATGATGGACAGATTGATCTGTTTAAGCATGATGATGCCATTGAGAGTATTGCGAATTATCTGAAACACTTTGGTTGGTATCCTGGAATCAGCAAGAAAAAAGCGGCACGGGTTTTATATCATTATAATCATAGCTCATACTACGTCAATGAACTTTTAACCATTTCTAAACTTTTAAAAAAATAACCCATGACAAAAATTCTCATAATTATCAGTATGGGCCTCTTTTTTTTGTTATTCACGTGGTGGGCCATATTCGACATCGCATATAAAAATTTTGGTTCCTTTGAAAAAAAATTGGGTTGGGGATTTGTGGCCATCATTCCATTTTTTGGATGTATCATTTATCTTTTATTTGGATATCGACAGGGTAAAATAAAAGTGGATACAAAAACCGAAATCAAACCGATGTCCGATTGCAAATAAACCATGAACCCATATACATTGTTTTTTGGATATCGGTTCGTTTTTGTTTTTAATTCGGAGGGCGAACAGAAGGACGCCCCTACATTGGTTTCGGACATTGGTTGGATTTTGGTTTTTGCTCGAGGCACCCTTTTTACACACGCGTTCCCATGCTCTGTCTGGGAATGTATTCTTGGCGGCTCTGCCAACAGGAGCAAATATGTCAGAAATCAATCAACCTGTATATATCAATGTCGCAATAGCTGTTCCAATTGATCAAGCATACACATATCAAGTGCCAGAGATATTTGAAAATGCCTGTCGAACGGGTGTTCGGGTCATGGTGCCTTTTGGACGACAGACGCTTTCTGGTTATTGTTTGGAGCGAACCAGCGAGGTCAATGTCGATAAAATAAAGAACATCCTGGATGTGCTTGATGAAACGCCTTTATTTTATCCAGATATTCTTCCTTTGTTCAAATGGATGGCACAATACTATAGCTTCCCCATTGGTCAGGTGATAAAAAGCTGCTTGCCTGATGGTCTTTCAGTCATCACATCAAATACTGCCATAATTACCGCATCAGGTCGTGAAATACTCTTATCTGACAAAATTTCACCGATAGAACAACAGGTCTTGAAATATCTGGATAAAGGCCGCCAGCCTCTCAAAAATATTCGTAAACACATGAAAAACAAACTGCCGATGTCCTGTATAAAGCGATTGGAACAATTGGAATATATTCAAATAGAAAAAAAAGACATTCGCGGTTCTGCTGCACCAAAATATATTCAATATGTGCGTTCCCTACAAAAAAGTGATATGGATTCATTGACAAAACGACAGCAAGAATTGTTATTAATGATCAATCAGGCGGATGAAATCTCTGTATCTGATATAAAAAATGAAGGTTTTTCTCAACAACTCTTAAAAAAGATTGCGGCAAAGGGCTTTATTACATTTTTCGAAAAAGAATTGTATCGGGATCCATTTGGCGAAACCATCTCCCCAGACACCAGTTTGCCAATTCCTACAACTTATCAGGCTGAAGCCATTCGAACCATTGATCAACAAATTGGTCAGAATTTTCAAGTTTTTTTGCTTTATGGCGTTACAGGCAGCGGTAAAACAGAAGTTTACATGCGCATTACAGATGCCGCCTTATCAAAATCTAAAACTGCATTGATTCTGGTGCCAGAAATAGCTCTAATTACGCAGGTAGAACGTCAGTTTCGGGCACGATTTGGAGATTGTGTTGCTGTGCTTCACAGTCGATTATCCAATGGTGAGCGATTCGACCAATGGATGCGAATTGTTCGCAAGCAGGCTCAAATTGTCATTGGAGCACGATCCGCTGTTTTTGCGCCTCTGGAAAATATTGGTATTATTATTGTTGATGAAGAACATGATGGTTCATATAAGCAAAGCACCCAATTTCGATACCATGGGCGTGATGTTGCAACCATGCGAGGAAAAATGGCCCATGCTGTTGTTGTTTTGGGATCTGCAACACCTTCCATACAAAATTACTATCATGGAACACAGAATAAATACAAAATACTCAAATTACCCCATCGCATTCATAATCGTCCAATGCCAAACATTCAAGTTGTGGATTTGAAACAAAATCTGGGTATGCGGGGTATTCGCCGCATTATTACACCAACGCTGGAATATGCTCTGAAAAAAACATTTGAAAACAAACAGCAAAGCCTGTTGTTCTTGAATCGACGAGGATTTGCAACCTTACCGGTATGTGCCCAATGCGGTGAAACCATGATGTGCAAAAATTGCGATATTGCCATGATTTTTCATAAAAATATTGGTGCCTATAAATGTCACTATTGTGGATTTACACGTCCGCATAATACCCCATGTCCCAATTGTGCATCAGGGACGCTCAAACAGTTGGGTTATGGTACTCAACGTCTGGAACAGGATGTTAAAGCATTGTTTCCAGATGCTCGTGTGGCGCGAATGGACCAGGATACCACTCAAAAAAAAGGCAGCATGATTCAAATATTAAAGGATTTGCGGGATCATCACATTGATATCCTTGTTGGCACTCAAATGATTGTCAAAGGGCATGATTTTCCCAATATCACTATGGTTGGAATTATCTGTGCAGATTTATCGCTCAATTTTCCAGATTTTCGATCCGGAGAACTGACATTTCAATTATTGGCTCAGGTAGCCGGACGTGCAGGGCGGGGTGAAAATCCAGGGCACGTTATATTGCAAACCTACAATCCTTATCATTTCATCATTCAAACAGCCAAAAAACAAGACTATGAAGCGTTTTTCAATTATGAAATACAATTTCGAAAAAATTTGAATTATCCCCCACATGCGCGTTTAATCCAATTGACCATTGCTGGTGCTGATGAAGAACATACAGCCACCTATGCCAGCCATGTTGGGCAATACTGTCAGAAAGTGAAAACTGCGAGTCAGGCATTTACACATGCCATCGAAATATTAGGCCCGGTCATTGCGCCGGTGTCGAGATTGGCCAATCGATTCAGGTGGCATATTCTATTGAAAAGTCGATATATTAAAGCTTTACATCAATTCCTTTATTATCTCAAGCAGGCGGTGGATACGCACTTGAATGATAAATCCATTCAGCTTTACATTGATGTTGATCCGGTGGTAATGACTTAGGAATGCTCGAAAAATAAATTCCTCATTTACTTATGTGCCAAGAACGTGTAGGGGCGAACCTTGTGTTCGCCCATCGTACATAGGAACGAAAGCGTTATTAGTTCGAGGGCGAACA